>Ga0206861_1112_pt1 | contig 12357 bp, 8 predicted proteins | sample Alteio_BWOrgCont_45_FD_152617 | JGI IMG/M metagenome (GOLD analysis project Ga0206861, IMG submission 152617) | Enriched cells from forest soil in Barre Woods Harvard Forest LTER site, Petersham, Massachusetts, United States -... | ecosystem: Environmental > Terrestrial > Soil > Temperate forest > O... | reverse complement strand
GCCACTCAACTATTTACAAATACTCTATCTGGAACAAGGAAAAGAAAACTTTAACTCCACTGATGGAAGGAGAGAAAGAGGTGTACGCAACTATTTCACCTGATGGTAATATGGCAGCGTATGTTGATAAGAGTAACCTGTATATTAAAAACCTTGCCGACGGAAAGATTACCCAAATTACCAATGACGGTAACAATGAAATATTTAATGGGATTAGCGATTGGGTATATGAAGAAGAGTACGCATTAACACGTTCTTACTTCTGGTCGCCTGATAGTAAGTCAATTGCGTATTATCACTTTGATGATACTAAGGTTACCACCTTCTCTATGAACGAGTACCACGATTCACTTTACCCAAGTGTTTATAGCTTTAAATACCCTAAGGCAGGTTCTACCAACCCTACTGTTACGGTACATGTGTACCAAATACCAACAGCCAAGCTTATTGATATTAAAGCTCCTGCAAATTTTGAATATACGCCACGTGTTACCTGGACCAAAGACCCTAACCTGCTTTCGGTACAATATATGGACAGGCACCAGGATACGTTGGTATTGGCACTCGCTAAGCTTAGTGATGGCATGGCCAAACCAATACTAACTGAAGGAAGTAAAACCTATATCGATATTAACGATGCACTTACCTTCATCAATAACAACAAAGAATTTATTTGGATGGATGACAATAGTGGTTACGATCATCTCTACCGTTACTCTATCGAAGGAAAACTATTGAGCCCAATAACATCGGGCAAATGGGATGTGTTGGAGATTAAAGGCATTGATGAAAAGAATCAAACCATTTATTTCACTTCTGCCGAAACTTCTGCTATCGATAGGGACCTATACTCAGTTAGTTGGGACGGAAAGAACAAAAAGAAGCTTTCGGAGAAAACAGGCTTTAATGATGCAGATTTCAGTAAGACTTTCCACTACTACATCAATACCTTCTCTGATGCTAATACCCCTACCCTAACTACACTCAATAAGAATGATGGAAAGGTGATAAGGGTGTTAGAAGATAACAAAGCATTATCGGACACGCTCTCTCATTACGATATGAGCAAGCAAACCTTCTTCACTTTCACCACAAGCCAAGGCAATAACCTGAATGGCTTTATGATAAAGCCAAGTAATTTCGATTCTACCAAGAAATACCCTGTGCTGATATATGTATACGGTGGGCCAGGCAGCAACACTGTAAACAACGAATGGAATGCTTTTGATGGTATGTGGTTCCAGATATTGGCAGAAAAAGGATATGTGATCGTATCTATTGATAACCGGGGCACATTGGCACGCGGATCTGAATTCAAAAAATGTACATACTTGCACTTAGGTAAGTATGAAGTAACAGACCAAATAGAGGGGGCTAAGTACTTGGCATCAAAATCGTGGGCCGATAATACACGTATTGGTATTTGGGGCTGGAGCTATGGTGGCTATATGGCAGCAATGTGCATTAGCAAGGGTGCAAAGTTTTTCAAAACAGCTATTTCGGTTGCACCAGTAATCGACTGGCGTTTTTACGACAGTATTTATACCGAGCGCTATATGCGCACTCCGCAAGAGAATCAAGACGGCTATTGGGATAGCTCACCTATAAACTTTGCCAACGAAGTTAAAGGACACTATATGCTTATACATGGTACAGGCGATGACAATGTACACTTTCAGAACAGTGTAGAATGGATACGCGCTTTGCAAAGAGCTAATGTCCCTTTCTCGTTAATGATATATCCTGATAAGAACCATAGCATATATGGAGGCAACACACGCTATTATCTCTTCAACGAATTGACAGATTTTATATCAACAAATTTGTAAGGCTAGCTGTATCGCAAGGTACGTACAGGCGTAATGCGCGACACAATAAAGGAAGGAAGGATAAGCATTAACATGCAAACCAGGAATGCGCCTACATTTAATGCCAACACATATAGCCAGCTAAAATAAATTGGTACGTACGGCATATAATAGGTAGCCTGGTCAAGCGGAATTATTTTGTAGTGCTGCTGTACCAAACACAATGTTATACCAATGGCATTACCAATAAGCATACCCCAGAAAATAAGATAAGCACCATCAATTAAAAATATCTGACGGATATTTACATTTCGTAATCCCAGAGCTTTCAAAAGGCCTATCATACTAGTATTTTCGAGTATCAGCACAATTAATGCAGATACCATGGCAATCGCAGAAACAATTGCCATAAGCGATATAATAATATAGGCATTAGAATTTTGCAAACCAAGCCAGGCAAACATAGGCTCGTCAATTTCCTTTATGCTTTGTGCATTCAGGTTAACACTAATTAGGTTCTTAATATTACTCTCCAATGAATCAATATTGTCGAAATTATTGGTAAGCACTTCAAATCCTGCAACCTGGTCATGAGTCCAGTAATTGAGGTTTTGTATTTGCCCCAAATCAGTGTATACAATTCGTTTATCAAAGTCCTCAAGGCCCGTGTGGTAAATACCTTTTACATGAAAGGTTCTTACCCTTTGCTCATAATTAAAATGGCTGCTGTCAGCACCTCTGGCCTTGGTTATAAAAAATATGAGCAGCTTGCTACCAATATCCATATCTAAGGCCGAAGCAATAGATTGTGAAATAATAATATCGGTCGAAGGATTGGTATCGTTAAACTTCAACACTTCTCCTTTAACGAGGTTCTTTTTTATAAATGTCCAATCGTAGTCCTTATCAACCCCTTTCAGAATAACGCCTTCATTTTCAGTCTTAGTTTTAATAATGCCATTTTTAGTAGCAAATACCTGCACGTGGCTAACATCATCCAGTTTCTTTAAATCAGCCATAAATGGCTGCTGCCTGCTTATCGGTGCAGGTTCGTATGAATTATTGTTATCGAGGTTTGCAATTTGTACATCCCCGTTAAAACCCTCCACCTTGTCACGAATCGATAGCTTAAATCCATTTACAATAGATATGGTGAGTATCATTACTGTAAGGCCAATGGTAACACCTGCAATAGCTATGCGTGCAGTAGGGCGCGATATTTTCTTCTGGCCTTTTCTGCCTTCAATAATACGCCGCGCGATAAAGAACTCTGTATTCAAAATCTCTGATTACCAGTTATTGAAAGCCTTATCAAAAACATCCTGTACCAGCTGTTTATTTATCTGGGTTATAAGGTCACCCTGAACAGCAGCAAGGCTCTGGCTACTTACATAATCGGCATAGCGCGAAAATGAAGCGGTGAAATTTTTCTTAGGATCATTCTTGTCAGAAAACGTCACTTCAATAGTAATAGTAAGTCTTGTTAAAGACGAATTAGCAGTTGTGGCTGAAGTAGCAGCTACTGCCTGTGTTGTAAAACCTGTTACAGCACCCGAAAAGTCAAGATCGCCATTGGTAACTAAAGGTAAATGGCTTTGCGAAGTAAGGTAATCGCGGAGTGCATCTGTAAACGTTTGGCTGGTACTTGGACCTGCTAAAGGCGCTTGATTCTGAAAATATTGAACGGATACTGACCTTGCATCCGCAGGGATAGAGGCACCAGTAAAAGATACACCGACGCTACAACCGCCAAACAATATAACAACCAAAAACAACCAAAATCTTTTCATTTTGTTACTCCAGGTTATATTCTTTTATCTTTCTATACATCGTTCTTTCAGATATGCCAAGCTCTTTTGAAGCTGCCCTTCTGTTGCCCTGGTGTTTTTCGAGTGCTTTTAATATATATTGCTTCTCTCTATCTTCCAGCGACAATGCTTCTTCTACATCTACACCGATGTTAGGATTGATGGTGCGAGCATTGTGCGGTACAGGGTGAATCTGTATCGGCTCCTCTTCTGATTTATCCAAGTCTTGATGCAGCTTATGAATTACCTGAGCATTGCCAGGCAATTTCCTCGATAAGCCTTGGTCTTCATTTTCCAACAGGGTAAGAACGGTCCTTTTCAAATCTACCATATCCTTACGCATCTCAAACAATACTTTATACAATAACTCCCTTTCGGTAAATTCGTTATTACCTGCCGCTTGTTCGGGCCTGAAAAGTGTAGGCATCGAAACAGAAGTACCATCAGGTAAATAAGGAGTAAGTATAGCAGGCGTAATATCTCTGTTCTTTTCTATAACCGATATTTGTTCCGTTACGTTCTTTAGTTGGCGTACGTTCCCTTTCCAATAATAGTTTACAAGCTCATCTTCCGCATCGTGGGTAAGCTTAATGGGTGGCATTTTATACCTATCGGCAAAATCAGAAGCAAACTTGCGGAACAATAAAGGAATATCTTCTTTGCGTTCGCGCAACGGCGGAATACTAAGCGGTACAGTATTCAAACGATAATACAAGTCTTCTCTAAAGCGACCTTTTTCAATATGTTGCAACATATTTATATTGGTTGCCGCAACAATACGTACATCGGTCTTCATTACTTTAGATGAACCGACTCTTATAAACTCACCTGTTTCCAATACACGTAATAAGCGCACCTGTGTAGTAAGTGGCAATTCCGCTACTTCATCTAAAAATATAGTTCCACCATTAGCAACTTCAAAATATCCCTTGCGCGCATCGTGTGCACCGGTAAATGATCCTTTTTCGTGTCCAAATAATTCCGAATCAATAGTACCTTCAGGTATTGCGCCACAGTTTACGGCAATGTATTGGTTATGCTTGCGTGGGCTTAACTGGTGTATTATTTGTGGAAACACTTCTTTGCCTGTTCCGCTTTCGCCGGTAATAAGTACTGAAAGATCGGTTGCTGCCACCTGGCGGGCAATATCAATAGCTCTGTCTAACGAAACAGCATTACCAATTATTCTGAATCTGTTTTTTATTTCCTGAACGGTCATATTATTCTTTACTTTACTGCTTCACCTATTAGTGTACCTGACGTGCAGTAAAGCACCTTTACTTTAACGTAGTCACCCGGTTTATAGTGTTCTCTCGGGAACACAATCGATTTATTATACGTACTCCTTCCAAAAAGGTCATTGGGAGATTTTTTTGATGAACTCTCTACCAATACCTCATATACCTTACCCACATTATTTTGATTGCTCTCGTTAGCATGTTTACGGTGCAGGTCAACAATTTCCTGTAACCTTCTCGATTTAATATCTTCAGGCACATCGTCTGTTAATCTTTTAGCCGCGAGTGTGCCCGGCCTTTCAGAATACTTGAACATATACGCATAATCAAAGGCTACTTCTTCCATTAACGATAGCGTCTCTTTATGCTCATCTTCCGTTTCAGTACAGAATCCGGAAATAATATCGGTGGATACTCCGCAACCCGGAATTATATTCCTGATAGCCCTTATTCGGTCTAAATATTTTTCACGATCATAGCCTCTGTTCATTTGCTTTAACACCCTTGTACTGCCCGATTGCATGGGCAAGTGTATATATCTGCAAATGTTCTCATACTTCACCATCATATGAAGCACTTCATCCGTCATATCCTGCGGATTAGATGTAGAGAACCTGATTCGCAGCAGCGGACTAACCTGTGCTACTAGTTCCAGCAATTTGGCAAAGTTCACAGCACTATTCTGTTGTTCATCAGTTGCCTTATCAAAATCTTTCTTTAAGCCTCCGCCGTACCATAAGTACGAATCAACATTCTGACCCAACAGCGTTACTTCTCTAAATCCCCTTTCAAAAAGGTCTTTAGCTTCATTAACTATGGTTTGTGGGTCACGGCTACGTTCACGGCCACGAGTAAAGGGCACCACACAAAACGTACACATGTTATCGCATCCACGTGTAATAGAAATAAAGGCCGTTATACCATTTTCAGAAAGTCTAACTGGGCTTATATCAGCATAGGTCTCTTCTCTCGACAAAAGCACATTTATAGCTTTCTGTCCATTATCTACTTCTTCAATTAATCCGGGAATGCTACGGTAAGCGTCAGGACCGACCACCATATCAACCAATTTTTCTTCTTCCAATAACTTTGTCTTCAGGCGTTCGGCCATACAACCCAATACCCCTATAACCAGTGAAGGTCTTTCCTTTTTTAACGCTTTGAATTCAGTTAAGCGCTGGCGTGTCTTTTGCTCTACATTCTCTCTAATTGCGCAGGTATTTATTAAAATAACGTCAGCGCTCGACTCTTCCGAGGTTATATCGTACCCTTCTTTCTTAAGTATTGATGCTACTATTTCGCTATCCGAAAAGTTCATTTGACAACCATAGGTCTCCAAAAAAAACTTTTTGCCCGTTTTTACCGGTTCTATAATTGGTATTTCTTTCTCTAAAACCTGCATTGTATATTATTCTTTTGCGGCTGCAATTTACAAAAAGCACCTGTCATATCGTCATACTCTTAAATAAAAAAGTCCCGCTGTATAGCGGGACTTTTTTATTATTAAATACGTTACAATTAGTACTGCCACATATCATGTTCCAAATTGAACATGTCGCCTTTAATTTTTTCGGCTTCTAGCAGGGCATCCAGGTGATCCTTCATATAGTCAGCAATACGCCTGTTGGCTACATTACTTTCCTGAAGGATATAGCTTGAGAACATCCTCTTCCAGAAAATGTCTTCGTATGTTCTGCGTTCCGCGTCGTTCTTATCGTTAAACACTTCTGCATTTGAAAATACCGGCCTCATTTGAGGGAAATATATCCAAAACATTAGTGTAGAACTACCCGGTATTTCATTACCATTTTGGTCGAATGCCTTTTTAAAAGGACACATACCCAATATGCGAACATCCATTACAGACCTTTGCTTGTCGAAGAACCAATCTTCTTTAAGCATATATTGTGTAATATCCGGTGATTCTAACGGCTGACCACTATTGCTGGTGTTACCATTCGAGTCGGTTACCGCAACAATCTTTAATAATGCGCTATCTGCCTGAGTTTTGGTCATTGGCATAGTAAAAGACTTATCGTAGTCGAAAGGAGATACGCTATATAAAGTAAGATTATTCTCTTTATTCTTTACAGCGCCTACAACAATATCCCATAAGCTCTTACGGTTTGCATTAGGAGTAACAGGATAGTACAGATCAAGGTTCATTTTTTCCCTTAAATCCAACATCCTCCAAATTCTCTTCGACCAGATAACATCGGCCTCGCGTAAATATGTATACGGTATAACCCTGCGGTTAGGCGCATTTTCCTTAAGATAGAGTTGGTCTTGCATTTGACCAGGGCTTAATACACCGCCGCCTTGCGCGAACAAATCTCCGCCAAGGAACAGCAAAGCTACAACATATTTTTCATGGTCTTCATTTTTATTCTTTTATACGCTTAGTTTAACCTAATTGCCATACCTTGAATTGTACGACCTCTGCCATCAGGACCTTTTACCTGTACGTTCTTCACAATTATATAACCACCTTTAGGAGCTTGGTTAATAAGGCTTAATACATCAGGGGTGATGCGGTTACCATTGATAGTTTTATCAACGAATACACCATTTACACCAATTGACATAGTGAACGAAATAACGTTAAATGCTACGCCCTGAAAGTTAAAGTCAGCAGGCATCTTTGCTTCTACTTTTGGCACAGCCTGAATTTGAAGCTTACTCATAGATACGTCGCCTGATTTACCACCTGCAAAACAGGTTGGATCAGGAATCCTCTTAACGTGGAATTTTTGAGGAGGTAATGATTTATGAGAACCATCAGGCATACTAGCAGATACGATAATAGTCGCGTCTTTTCCAATAGCATCCGCACTGCAGTTAACATTATAGTGCCCTTTAGGGCCAGAAGGAGATATAGATCCTCCACTCATAGAAGGGTGCAATTCATCATTTGAGAAACCTGCTGCAGAAATATCTACAGGATTAGGAATACCCGCATAGAACACGTTCATTTCAGAAGGGGAAATAGTTACAGCTGCTTTAGCTACAATATAATTTGTAGAGAAAGGATATGCAACAGGTGCACCGGTAACAGGATCAGGAATACGAATCAATCCATATATTCTGCTAGGGCCTTCGTGATCTGTTTTAAACGCATAGTGCCCAATACCATCAGAACCTACAGCAACTTGTGTACCTTGCTTTGGATCGTCTGCTTTATTAGAGTCGCCAATTTCAATCTTAGGAGGCAATGTTTTCATAATAGCTGTAGGGAAAATATCAGCCCTGAAGCTATCACCAACTAATACGTAAGTAGAAGCAGGAAGAATTTTACCAATAAATGAACTTACCTTAACATCAGATGCACCGATATTAGAGTAGAAATAGTTCAACATAGCCGATTCAGCATTACGTACGTCAGCCTGCAATTTGGTAAACGTTACAATATCCGACACAAGAGGAGCTTCACCAAAATAATAATACTCCCAGGTTTGTTTTCCTTCACCAGGAACTACAATACTTGGGGTAAGTAAACCAAGGTTTACCTTCATAGTATCCTTATATCCTAACGGACAAATCTTATTATTCGAGAATAACGTAATAAGGCCCTTTCTGAATTCCGCTAGTTTCATTTTTAATTCATGTGCCTTTCCCTTGCTTACGTCATCCCCTTCACCACACATAATACCGGTAGGTGTTGTAAAGTCTTCTTTTGCATCAATATACTCAACCATGGTATCGGCTTTATCCAATGTCCATTTAGGTTTATCTACTGCTGCAACTAAATCACCTTTCATTTTCTGAATGTAAGCAACTACATCATCAGCTTGCTTTGTAACAAGGTCAGCTGCATTCTTAAAATCCGCAGTACCTTTTGGATCTTTATTAAACGCGTCATTAAATTTAGCATGTAATGCGGCATTCTGACTAACCGTATTTTGGTTAGTTTTTTGTAAACCTGTGTTTACCACCACAAACGCGTGCACAATTTGTTTTGATACGTTAAGAGCCAAAAGTGCCGTAAGTACCAGGTACATAATGTTGATCATCTTCTGCCTGGGTTCCTTGGGTAGTGACATAACTATTTCTTATTATGGAAAGTTAACAATCTAATCTCTTTTATTTACTCAAAACCTTTTATCTTTTATTTCCTGTGCATAGCAGTTAACATACCGCCATAAACGCCATTCAAAGATTCAAGGTGTTGAACCAACTGACTCATTTCGGTCTTGTAACGACGTGTATCTTCAAGAGACTCACTTACGTTTTCAACAAGCTTAGAAATGCTATTGTATAAGTCGCCAGAAGCCCTAACCTGATCGTTTGACGATTTCAATTGTATTTCGTAAACAGTATTCAACGCAGCAACGTTATCAGCCATTTTCTCCATGTGCTGCACATAAGCAGCAGGATTACCAACGCTTAAGCCCTTAAGGGTTTCAGCAGCCTTGCTAGATGAACTGTTAAGTTCGCTCATAGTATCGGTAACCGCTTGTACTTTATTAACGTAGTCTTTAGTTGTGCTTGAAAAATCGCCACCTGCAATGGTACTCAATGATTCAGAAGCTTTAGAAGAACTGTTCGAAAGGTCGTTCATGTTCTTAGAAGCGTTCTTTACATTGGTAGCATAATCGCTGGTTGCAACACTAGCATCAGCAATATTACTCATTTTAGCAGTGTTTTCGCTGAGGCTCTTTAAACCAGAACCGAGGCTCTCGATCAACTCAGGACCGATCTTAGCTTCTTCTAACAAATCATCCAATTGTTCAGTGATGCTTCCTTTCTTTTCTTCTTTTTCTTCGTGACCACCATCTTCGCCATGCATACCTGCTAATTCAGGATATACCAAGCTCCAATCAACTTCTTCGTGCTCAGGCAAGATACCGTAAAATATAAAAATCAAAGCCTCAGTAGACAGACCTAAGATAAGCATGACAGAAGCGCCAGGATAGTGTTGGATCTTAAAAAGCGCACCTGTAATAACTACAGAAGCACCCCAACATACTATCTTATTCATAGTACTCTTACCGGTTTTAGTTTCGCTTAGCCACTGAACGATTCCCATAATTGTTGAATTTAAATGTTAATTATTACGTTTCTTATTTTGACTATTAATTATGTGCAGATGATACGTTATCGATATTATCGCCCTTAGCACGGCCAAGGTATGTTTCAACACAACGGAAGCCTACATAACACTTTGCAGTGTCCTGATATTCGTAGGTCCTTGAGCTGGTTTGGCAATAGTAGCCAACATCTTTCCATGAACCACCACGGATAACTTTTCTCTTAAGTACGTTAGCTTCTTTATCATCAGCGTCGTACACATAGTTAGGGTTAAGGTCATGTGAAAAATCTTCAGCCGATTCGTCGTAAGCATTGCTGGTCCACTCGGAAGCGTTACCTGCCATGCAATACAGACCATAATCGTTAGGGTTATATGAATATATACCTACAGTATGGAAACCACCATCATCCATATAGCTACCACGCATTGGCTTAAAGTTACATAAGAAACAACCTCTCGAGTTCCTGATATAAGGACCACCCCAAGGGTATGGACTTAATGATAGACCGCCACGTGCAGAATATTCCCATTCTGCCTCGGTAGGAAGACGGAAATCGTTCACAATAGACTGACCTGTACCAATTAAATAGCTATCCATTAATTGTGTACGCCATACGCAGAAAGCAGTCGCCTGTTTCCATGAAACACCTACCACAGGATAGTTATCATAAGCCGGATGCCAGAAATACATATTGGTCATAGGCTCGTTGAACGAGTAAGTAAAGTCGTGTACCCAAGCTAATGTATCAGGATAAACATTTATAACTTGTTTATCGATGAACACGCTACGGTCAACTTTAGTCCTCGACCTTGATTTGTAACCTAAGTTCGGATCAAAAGTTTGATCTACAACATCATAATGGCCTTTACCATTGACATATTGCTGGCCTTTTTTGTCAGCAGGATCTTTATCCGGTACAAAACGGTTACCTTGTTCGCCGCTCTTAATAGCAGCCAAACGTACGTTCAATGTGTAAAATAAGAAATTCAGCCTGCGTGTGTCAATTTCCACCCTTGAGTAAAAACGTTCAGCAGCCGGTAAATATAAACCTGCATCAGTTAAAGCTTCCATGGTAGCATGGTCGTCTAACCTGATCTTCGCTCTCCAGTTAATTTGTGGAGGATCGATATCGTTACCGTCCTTATCCTGGGTAATAGTTTGTGTAGGATCATTTTCAGCCAACATTAAGTGCATCAATGAATCTCTCACCCAAAATACGAACTGCCTGTATTCGTTATTCGAAATTTCTGAGTCATCCATGTAGAATGCCTGAACAGAAACCATTTTCGATTTGGTGGTATAGGCATAAGGTACTTCCTGGTCATCCGGACCCATCATGTAACTTCCCATAGGAATATATACCATTCCGTATGGATCTGCCTGGTACCAGGACGGCCTGTCCTGTACACCTACCAACTGGCCGTCATACTTATTGCAACCGGCAATAAGGGCTACAAAGCACGCGAGCAACAAAATTCTTCTCATATTGACCTCCTGGATTTTAAATTAAACATATTCAGTGCAACGTTAGTGAACAGCATGAAAGTCGTTTTACGCTAATACTATTAAATAGTTACAAATAGCTTTCATATATCTATTAAAGGAACCTTGGATTTTGGTGATATTCTATCTTAGAAGGTGGCTTTGGAGTAAAGCAATATTGAATGCCTAATTCGTGTGAACCACTGCTATACTCGTGAAGATCTGAGGTTGTAAAGTCGTAAGAGTAGCCAATTTTTAAGCCACCGCCACTCTTCATACTCATTTGATATCCTATCAAAGCAACAAACGCGTCATTCATCCTATAACCAGCGCCAAACCAAATTGTTTTGTTCCATTCAGCCCTTAAGTTTAATTGAAACTGGGTTGATGAAGCATCAGACTCAACGTACAGGTCAGGAATGAGATCCCATGTAGCGCTTGCATTATAAGTGTAACCAGCCATTACATAGTAATGCCTTGCTACATCATATTGAAATTGCTTGTATGAACCGCTGATAGTTTGTTCTGGTAAGTGAGATGTAGAGATACCTACATATAAACCTTGTGGAGTAGCGTAGTATAAACCAAGGCCGATATCGTAAGTTGTAACAGAATTACCACCTACAGGAACCAGCGGATCAGTAACATTTGAACCTGTTCTGCCATCCGGGGTCATCCAGTTACCGTTAAGCGCAACCTGATAAAAACCTATTGAAGGGCCTATGCCTAATACGCCAGGGCCAAGTATAACGTGATATGAATATGATAATTTAACTTCTAAGTTACTTTCAAAACCCAACTTATCATCATACACAGTAAGGCCCGCGCCACCACCAATCATTGGAAGGTACGCATCGCCATTAAATGCAATAGTTGTAGGGTTGCCCGGTAAGTTTAACCACTGGTCTCTGTAAAGTAAACTACCGCAATAAGCCTGACTTACACCTGCATAACCCGGGTTGGTATTTAGCTTGGTAAAAAAGTTCTGGCT
>Ga0206861_1109_pt1 | contig 12886 bp, 12 predicted proteins | sample Alteio_BWOrgCont_45_FD_152617 | JGI IMG/M metagenome (GOLD analysis project Ga0206861, IMG submission 152617) | Enriched cells from forest soil in Barre Woods Harvard Forest LTER site, Petersham, Massachusetts, United States -... | ecosystem: Environmental > Terrestrial > Soil > Temperate forest >... | reverse complement strand
GGCGACGACGAACTACGTGTTGAACATCGGCGCGAACGCGACGAACTACGTGAACGGCGCGACGAACGGTTTTGTGACCTCAAGCATTACGAATGGCTTTGCAACGACGGCATATGTGAATACGGCCACGAATGGTTTTGTGACGGCGGCGATCACCAACGGCTTGGCGACGACGAATTATGTCATTGCTGACACCAATTTCTCCAGCGGTTTGAATGCCAGGACCATTTATGTGACGAATAACCTAACCGCCAATGATTTGGTGGCCAGCAACCAGTTTATCGGCGCCACGAACGGGTTTATCATCAATGGCACGGTTACGCCCACTTCGTATTTGGGCCAAAAAGCTAACGCAGAAACCGTGTGGTCCTACAATGTGAATCCGGCCAATGACAACTTGAGTTCTCCAACTGACTCGGCGTGGAAGATGTCCATGTGGGGATATGACGGCGGTAGTGGTTACAACGGATGGGAGCTTCAATACGGGCCGACAAATTCAGGGACCACTTGGGCTGGCAATGTTGTGTTTTTTGTTGACAGTAACGGGGACCTGACATTGGGGGGCGGTTCAGGCACTTCGGGTAACACCACCCTTTATGCGAGCAACATTGTATTAACCGGCTCCATCGCGGCGACCAACAGCATTACAACCAAAGGAACCCTTACGGCGAGCAACATCGTTGCGAGTGCAACCGGAACCATCACGGCGAGCAACCTCGTGTTAACCGGAACCATCACGGCGAATAGCAGTCAGGGCTTCGCGACGTTCACCTGGTCCGGCACATCTGGTGCGACTGTCCCGGCGAGCAAGACATATTATGCAGTTCCAAACAATTCGATCACTCTGGCACAAACAGCTAATACACCCGGTCTTACATCCGTGCCCACAACGCGAAGCTTCACGCTGACGAATCTTTATGTGCTGCTTTCAGGGGCGTCAACCAGTGGGAAAACCGCCACCTTGACCGTCATAACCAATGGCGTTGCCTCGCCAGTTACGGTTTCTTTTAACGGAACCTCGATTACAAATGACTCGACTCACAGTGTGACTATTCCCGCTGGCACGGCGATTGGAATTGAAATCAATACAGGAAATGGAGCTGCCTCACAGGACTGGTCATGGAGCTTTGAAGGGGATTAGATGTCCACATTATCTGCGGACTGTTCAGGTTCAAAATGAAACGCGAAAAATCCAGTAATAAGTTGTTCAGGAACGGGATGAAAATGATTTTTTCATCCTGCATCGTGTATTTGATATTCTGTATTCTGATGCTGACGTGGTCGGCGCGTGCCAGTGTGCAGAGCAGCACGGATTATCTGGTCACGGACGAGTCGACGGACGGCGGTGGGGTGCGCGCGGCGAGCGCGGATTACAACAGCGACAGCAGTTTCAGCAGCGGTGATCTGATCTTCAGCGTGCATTACACGCAGCGCGGCGGTTACGTCGCGGCTTTGAACAACGCGCCGGTGGCGAGAACCAATTACACCATCAGCTTGTACACCAACAGCACTTTCAAGGTGGCGTCGGGCACGGCGGCGCCGGATCCGGACGGTGACCAGATCGCGTTTGTGAGCATCCAAAACCCCAGTGCGCAAAACGGCTCGGTGAGCAATGGCGTGGCTTGGTTGTATTACCAGCCGCCGCTGAATTTTATCGGCAGCGACAGTTTCAACTTTATGGTGCGGGATTCGGAAGGTGACAGCGCCACCGGCACGATTTTGGCGCAGATCACCGCCGTGCCGGCGCCGGCCAACGCGCCGACGCTTAACCTGATCGGCCTTACTTTCGTGCCGAGCACGACGGCGGCCACGTTGACTTTTGGCGGCCTGCCAGACTCTACTTATGAGGTGCAATATACCGACAGTATGATACCGCCGATCATTTGGGCGAACCTGGGTTCAGCTAACGTTACCAATGGCGTATTCCAGATCGTGGATCCGACGGCGGGCAGCGTGTCGCAGCGGTATTACCGCACACTTTATCTATCTTCAACGCCATGAACATTTTATGATCGCCGGCATCCGTTATTTGATTTTTTTGCTGGTGGTCATCGCGCCGCTGGCGATATTCGGGCAACAGACCACGGATTTCAATTTTAACAATGTAAACGTGGGCATACCGGACGATGATCTGAGCGGGGTCCAGACCTCGGAGGTGGTGAGTGGAGTGCCGGGCACCATTTCCAGTATTCAAGTCAGCCTGGACATCGCCGGCACGCCGACCGCATACGATGGAGATTATTTTGTTGAACTGATCAACGGCACCGGCGGCTTTGCGGTATTGTTGAATCGTGTGGGGGTGAATTCCAACAGTTCTTTTGGCTATGGCGACAACGGTTTCGACGTGACCTTCAGTGATGCGGCGGCCAACGACATTCATTTGTATCAGGAGTATGGTTACACCTTGAATCCTGGCGGGCAATTGACGGGTACATGGCAGCCGGACGGAGAAAATTTTTATAATCCGAGCAGCGACTCCGCGTTTGATAATGCCCAGAATCAGCAGACAGCCATGTTGAGTTCATTTACCGGGCAAAACGTGGACGCGACTTATACGTTATATCTCGCAGATTTGGCGTCGGGGGCCACCGGTCAGTTGGTCAGTTGGTCGCTGGCCATCACCACCGTGCCGGAACCGTCAACGTACGGTCTTTTGGCCGCCGGCTTGATTTTCCTCGGCGCCGGGTTCTGGAAAAAATAAAACCGGATTTCTTCGCGCAGGTAACCAGCCTGTTCTTAACGGCTGACGAATTAACTTGCCGCCAATCTTTGCCGGCGCAAAATCAATGCCGGGTGGAAGGTGTGACGGACAAGATGGGCGACCGATGGTTTTTACGGGAAAACAGCAAATGTCAGTATCAGATTGTCAATTTGTCATTTTCAAAACACAATCAAACCCTTTATTTTTAGCAGCATGGGCCTGTAGCTCAGCGGTTAGAGCAGGCGACTCATAATCGCTTGGTCCCCGGTTCAAATCCGGGCAGGCCCACCAACTTTCGGTTTTCATCACTGACGCAAGATGAGGTGGAATTTTTCGATCGTTTCACGGTGGCGGATCTTGTCTGGGATGCAATCCGAACTGGATCAATTTTTCGCGCAGGGTAAGCCGCGAAATTCCCAGCCAGCGCGCGGCTTTGGCTTGATTGTCGCGCGCCAATTCCAGTGCGCGACTGAAAAGAACACGTTCGGCCAGGGTTTGTAACCGCGCGTGTGCATCGGTCAATTCGCCGCGTTGGGCGGCGGCGAGCAATTCATCCGCGTATTCGTCCAGGGATTTATTCGCGGCCGGCGCGGGCGGATTTATTTTGGCCAAGGCCGCGCGGACGTGCTCGCTGCTGATGGTGTAACTTTGCGCCAGCAACAAAATTTTACGCGTGACATTTTCCAATTCGCGCACGTTGCCCGGCCACGCTTGCGCCTGTAAAAATCCCATCGCGTCGGGGTGGATGGCCGGATTTTCGACGCTGAATTCCGCGCCATATTTTTGCAGAAAAAATCTCACCAAGTCGGGAATATCTTCCCTGCGTTCGCGCAACGGCGGCAGGCCAAGCACGACGACGCTCAAGCGATAATAAAGGTCTTCGCGAAATTGATTCTGCTTGATGGCCGCGTCCAGATCGCGGTGCGTGGCGGCGATCACGCGCACGTCCACGGGAATGGTTTCCTTGCCACCGAGCCGTTGGAGACATTTTTCCTGCAGCACGCGCATGAGCTTGACCTGCGTGCCGGGCGTCATATCGCCGATTTCGTCGAGAAAAATCGTTCCGTGATCGGCCTGCTCAAAGCGTCCGATGCGGCGGGATTCGGCGCCGGTGAACGCGCCTTTTTCATGCCCGAATAATTCGCTTTCCAGCAGCGTTTCGGGGATGGCGGCGCAATTGATGGCAACGAACGGAGCGTTGGCGCGGTCGCTGTGCTGATAAATCGCCCGGGCGATGAGCTCCTTGCCGGTGCCGGTCTCGCCGCGGATCAAAACGCTGACGGGCTTGGCGGCGATGCGGCCGATTTCCTTGTAGATGGATTGCATCGCGCGGCTGTTGCCGATGATGGCTTCGCGCGCCGCGCCGGTCGCACCGATTTGCACCGGTTCAGACATCAGCCGGCTCGCGGTCACCGCCTGTTCCAACAATCCCAGCAGTTCGGGAATTTCAAACGGCTTGACGAGATAATCATAAGCCCCCGATTGCGTTGCTTCGATGGCGGTCTCCGTCGTGCCATGCGCCGTCATCATCAGGATCGGCAGCCGCGGACGGGCGGCGTGCAATGCGCGCACGAGTTCAAGGCCGTTTAACCCCGGCAATCTCAAATCCGTGATGACAACATCGAATACGGATTCTTTCGCCCGCGCCAGGCCAGTGTCACCGTGCTTTTCCACGAGCACTTCGTAATGCTCGTCTGTCAGCACGCGGCGCAAAGTTGCGACAATGGCGTCGTCGTCTTCAACCAATAAAATTTTGGCGGGCGGATTCATGGTTGTACGCGCGGCAAAATGATGCCAAAAGTTGTGCCGCGATCCGGCTGCGTTTGATATTGCAGCGCGCCGTGGTGTTTTTCAATGATGCGCGCGGCGATGGGCAAACCCAGGCCGGTTCCGGAATCTTTCGTTGTAAAAAACGGATCAAACAATCGCTTTTCGGCCTCGGGCGGAATGCCTTTGCCGGTGTCGCTGACTTCCAGGATCACCACTTCAATGGCACGGTCGGAGATCCGCTTTTCATCCAGCCGCGTGCGCAAAGTCACCGTCCCGTTTTCCCCGATGCTGTCGGCGGCGTTCCGGATCAGATTGATCAAGACTTGCTTGATCTGTTGCGGGTCGATGCGGACCGGGATGGGCGCCGTTTCTTCCAAAATGATCTGGATTTGGAATTTTGCAAATTCCGGCTGCAGCAAAGTCTGCACTTCGCGCAGCGGCTGGCTGGCGGCAACCACGGTAAATTGCGGTTCGGAGGGCCGCGCGAATTGTAAAAAATCCTTGACGATGCGTTCGAGCCGGTTGATTTCGCCGCCGATGAGTTGTGCGTCCGTAAATTCGGGCGTGTTCGGGGTCAGGTGTTTTTGTTGCAGATAAAGCCACGCCTTGATGGCCGTGAGCGGATTGCGGATTTCGTGCGCGACCCCGGCCGCCAGCATTCCGAGCGAAGCCAGTTTTTCCTGCCGTTCAGCGAGCTGGCGGCTTTCCACCAATTGCACCTGCAACGGCGCGATCATTTCGCGATAGACCACAACCGCCAGACAAAACCCGGCGATGAGCAGTAATCCCAGCGCGCCAAACAGCGTGAGCCGCAACCGGTCGAGCGATTGGATATTTTGTTCGCGGAGTGAATCCAACGCGTCTTGATGCGCCTTCGCCAGTTTAAAGCCGAGATCCAAAATATGCCTGGATTGTTTCTCAAAATCCGCGAACTCGACGACGCGGGTGATGGACTGATGGCTGGCATAAATCTTGGTATGGATGGCCGCCGCCGCCGCCAGGTAATCTTGAAAGGCCACGTTGATCTGGGCAAACAGCGGACGTTCCGTTTCCGAGGAAAGAATTGGTTGTTGTGCGTCCAGCCAGCGCTGCAATTCCTGGCTGGCAACGTCGGCATTCGTCCAATCGCCGGGGTCGCGATAAGCGGCGTAGCGCAAAATATGGTTGTTCAAACCAAGGATTGATTGCTGCAAATGATCGGCAATCTGAAAACTTTGCCACTGCATCTGCGTGAGTTTTTCGTGCGACTGGTTGATGCGCCACCAGGAATTGTGCGCGATCCAGGCGATCAGTGCCACGAGCAGAACGATGGCCGTGATGAAAATGGTGAGCCTGAGTTTGATGCCCGGATTCATGAGTTTTTTCTGAATAATATCGCATCACTGGAAATTCCAGCGACCGACGGATGACATTCTTCGGCTAATAGACAGCGGATCCATGGAAAAGGTTAGAAATTTTCCCCGGCGGCCGGTGGAAAGAAAATTACCAGCCTGGGTAACTAAAATGCCAGCTGAACAGCGCGCGTCAATTTTTCCCCCTGAAAAACCGATAAAAATCCACGCATAAAGATATTTTGGCCGCTGGCATGGCTTTCGCTAGATGGTTCCTGCCCACAAAAGCGGTCGAAAAATTGAAATGGAAAATGAGAATTATGAATCCAACGATCCCCTCAACCGCAGCGGCGGTTAAAGTGAGAATTTCAACCCCGGCCAAAAAGAAAATCCTGCTGGTGGATGATGATCATGCGATCAGAAAAATTCTGCTCCGGCTGCTGGCCGAGGAGGGTTACAGCGTGCTGCCGGCGGCCAACGGTGTTGAGGCATTGGAATTTGCCGCCGTCGCCAGGTTTGACCTGGTGTTGCTGGATTTGAACATGCCGCACAAAAATGGCTGGGAAACGTTCGAGCAGCTTACTTCGGCCGATCCATTGTTGCCGATCATCGTGATCACCGCGCGGCCAAACCAGCTTTTTCCCGCGCTCGCTTCGGGCGTTGGCGCGTTGCTGGAAAAACCGCTGGATTTCGTCCGGTTGCTGGAGACGATCCAAAATTTATTGAAAGAACCGCCGGCAGTCCGCCTTGCGCGCATGGCCGGACGACCTTCAATTTTCAGTTACATTCCGCCGAAAGAAAATGGCGCCAAAAAAGAATTGATTAAAAAATGAAATCTCACGGCATCGATCACACGATTTTGCGGCTGCAAATAATAAATGAATGCTTGCGGGCACAACTCAAGATGCGCCGGGCGCATCGCACCGCACATTCAATTGGCAGGCCGGGCGTTTTCCCCACGACCCTCAACACGAACGCCTGGTCTGCCGCCATTTTTCAATCCAACATTTTCAAATAAGCCATTTTTGAAAATCCAAAACTAAAAACCATCAACGGATCATGCCTATGAAAGTTTTTTTGATCATCGCCGCCTTGACGGCCGGAGTGGAATCCGGCGTTTGCGCCGATCAAACGGTGGTATCGTCCAACAATGCCACGGCGGACAATTTCAACTACGCGGGAAAATTGGGCGCCGGCATCATTATCGGTGAACCGACCGGCGGTTCGGTGAAGTATTGGTTGAACGATACGCTGGCGCTTGATGGGGCGGTTGGCTGGTCGCTGCACGATCATTCGGATCTGTATGTGCATAGCGATGTGCTGTGGCATGATTTTTATTTGATCCCCGTGCCGCAGGGCCGGCTGCCGCTTTATTTCGGGGTGGGCGGCCTGGCGCGGTTTCGCGACAATCATTACGACAATGAGGTTGGCGTCCGTGTGCCGGTGGGTTTGTCGTATATGTTCGATAATGCGCCGGTGGATATTTTTGTTGAAGTTGCTCCAGCCGTTGATGTTGCTCCGGATATTCGAACAGAACTTACCGGCGGCATCGGCATCCGTTATTGGTTTTGACCATGCAGCAAACAATAAAAAAAAGGAATGTTATGAAAACTCATCTGCCAAACATTTGGCTGGCGGTCTGCGTATCGGCTTTGACAGCGGCTACCGGGTTCCGCGCAGCCGCGGACCAGCCGGCAACCATTTCGGGGCCGGAAAAAACCTACACTGGCATGGTCAGAGCGGTTGATTTGAAAGCGCATACGCTCGAAGCCAAAGGAATAATGTTGTTTGGCAAAAAATTCCATCTTGGCGCCGCCTGCGTCTACACGCTTTTGGATAATGCCAGCGGCACGGAAAACGACCTGCATCCCGGCCAAAAAATTCTGGTCAGTTATCAAAACGCGGATGGCGTGCTGGTGGCTGACCGCGTCGAACAGCAGCCGCTGCGTTTCGAGGGCTGGGTGAAGGCCGTTGACCCGAACGCGCACACCGTGACGTTGCATTCGGGCGGATTCGGTCGGGACAAGCAATTCCAGTTCGCCGGCGATTGCCAGGTGACGTTGCGCGGGGGCAAGGCGGGCACGTTAGCCGACATTCAGGCGGGCAATTATGTGACGCTGATCTACGAAACGCCACCCGGTTTGCCGACCGTGCAACGCATCGCGCAAACCAGCGAAAAATTCACCGGCTCGCTGACGGCCATTGATCTGGGCGAAAAAACATTGAAAGCCAGAATGCTGTTCGATACGAAGGATTTTAATGTGGGCGACCATTGCGTCATCGTCATCAATGGCAAAGACGATGGGCAATTAAGTGATTTGAAACCGGACGATGAGCTCGTTTTCACCTACGACGAAATCAACGGCGTCAATGTCGTGAACCGCATCGAGCTGGCGAAAGATTCGGCAAATACCGATACCGCCATTGCGCCGATGGCCGGAAATTAAACCGGAATTTCAATTTTTATCCGGGTTGGCGGTTGAAGCCGCCGCGCCGCCGGCGCGGCGGCCCAGCCGGAAATCTCTTTGGTGCCTTGAATTTATTGTTTGAATCGCGCACGAAACCGATTACTTATTCTGCGTCGAAACCAAACAACCAAAGTGAAATTGACCGATCTGCGGGGTATCCTGCAATACATTCCACAATTCCGGGAGAAAACTTTCATTCTCGCGATTGACGGTGCCATCGTCACCGACGAAAACTTCGCCACGCTGCTGCTGGACGTCGCCGTGTTGCGCTCGCTGAATATCCGCGTTGTGCTGGTGCACGGCGCGTCGGCACAGATCAAGTCGCTCGCCGACGAAGCCAACACCAAAGTTTCCGATCTTGACGGCGCGGGCATCACGGATGCGAACACGCTCAAGCTCGCGCTCACCGCCGCGAACCGGCTCACGCATGAGATTCTCGAAGGTCTTTCGGCGAACGACCTGCGCGCCGCCAGCACAAATGTCATCATCGCGCATCCGATGGGAATTATCGGCGGCGTGGATCATCAGTTCACCGGCAAAGTCGAGCGCGTGGATACGGAACTGCTTCAAACCTTGCTCGCGCAAGGCGTTGTGCCGGTCATTCCGCCGCTTGGTTTCGACGGCGACGGCAAAACGTATCGCGTCAATTCGGATGGCGTCGCCATCGCGGTCGCGGAAGCGTTGAAGGCGATCAAATTGATTTTTATCACGTCGAGCGATGGGATTTTGGTGCAGGGCCGGCTCATCCGCCAGATGCTGGTGGCCGATCTGGAATCCGTCCTCGCGTTGCAAAAGAACGACGTTGCGCCGCTTTCCAAGGCACTGCACGCGGTCGCGGGCTGCAAAGCCGGCGTGCCGCGCGTGCATGTCATCAACGGTCGCGTGGAAGAAGGTTTGCTGGCGGAAGTTTTTTCCAACGACGGCATCGGCACGCTGATTTACGCGAACGAATATCAGCAGATCCGCCGCGCGCTGAAGAAGGATGTGCGGGCGATCCAATTGCTGACCAAAAAAGCCGTCGAATCCGAAGAACTCGTGAAGCGCAGCCGGGCGACCATTGAAAAAAGTCTCGGCGATTATTTTATTTTTGAGATTGATAAAAATCCCGTCGCATGTGTCGCCTTGCACGTTTATCCCGAATCGAAAAAGGGCGAACTCGCGTGCCTTTACGTCAGCGCGTCGCATGAAAACCAGGGCATCGGCAAGAAGCTCATCCAGTTCATCGAAACCAAGGCGCGCGAAATGGGGCTGGGCGAACTGCTCACGCTTTCGACGCAGGCGTTCACCTATTTTCAATCGAAAGGCGGCTTTAGTGAAGGCACGCCCGACGATCTGCCGCCCGCGCGCCGCGAAAAATACGAGCAAAGCGGAAGAAATTCCAAAGTGCTGGTGAAGAAATTGAAATGAGCTAATCCGGCCTTACACAGGTTGGTCACAAAATTCGGGCTTATATTTAATTGAAATCTTGTATTTGAAAAAACTCATACATTTTTTATAAATGCGTCGCCCTTTTGCAGATGCTTCATTTCCTTTGCACAAATCCGAACCTTCTCTTTGTGTTTCTTTTTTTTGAACCATCTCGCTTATCGTCCATCCGATGTCAAAACCACCGGCGTAACAAATTGGATTTTGACAGTTGATATACTGACCGGGATTACGATAAGTCCTCGTGCGATTCCACTCTTCTACGCTATGCCCTTGTTCCTCGACTGTTACAACACATTCTTCAATTTCTGGAAACGCATTTCTGAAGTTAGTCTTTCCAAAGACTAAATTTCCCTCACTAAATACATCCTGTGCCTTTTGTCTTTTTTCACTTGGATTCATTAGCTTTATTTTCGCGTTTGTTTCAGACAAAACAATGTAGCACAGATAAAAAGGACTGCTATAAAAACACACGCAACTCCGAGACAGATTCTGTCTGAAGAAGATTGCCCCGGTTCAGGCGCAAAGATTATGCCACCAGCACCAACAATGCCCCCGAAGGCAAGAAAACCGCATACCACAGCGAACAAACCGAAAACTATCTAGCGGATTTTTGCGAGTGCCTGTTTGCGTTTGGTTTGTGACTGTATTTGTCGAATTCGCGCGTTCTCTTGTTTTGCGGTTTCGGTCAATTGCGCGACACGCAGCTTAATGTAAAGTGCGCGTGCTTTTTCAGTATTGCCGCCAGCTTCTGCAAATGCTCTCGTCCATAATCCCGGCAACATTTTCTTTGCCTGAATTTCTTCTGCGACTTGATTATAGAACTTATCGTCGTTCATGCTGCCAGTTTTCCAAAAACAGTTCTTGGTTTGAAGGCTAGAGACTGTTTTATTTTTGTCCAGCTAGGTTTTTGAATGTCCAAATTGCAAAATTTATTGCCAGAATTTATTTCCGTTTGCGAGAAAAATGGAATTACTCCAACTCAATTTATTCTCATCGTCAGCATCGCCGGGCAAACCGTTTCACTTTTTGAGCAAAATAAATTCGTAAAAAAAATTCGCTGCTCCACGTCGCGTTTTGGCATCGGGCAGGTGGAAGGTTCGAATCGCACGCCGCTGGGATTGCATCGCATCGCGGAAAAAATCGGCGCGGGCGAACCGGCGGGAACGGTTTTCAAAGCGCGAAAAGCCATCGGCCACACGTCGCAGCCGGAATTTGCGGACGCCAAAATCACCACGCGCATCTTGTGGCTGGAAGGTCTCGAACCCGGCTTGAATAAAGGATTTAACGGCGACGTCAATGTGGATTCGCACGCGCGCTATATTTACATCCACGGCACGGCGGATCAAAAAGCCATCGGCCAGCCCGCGTCGCACGGCTGCATCCATCTGGCTGACGCGGATTTGATTCCGCTTTTCGATTTGTTGCCCGGTGGCACGTTAGTTTGGATTTCGGAAAAGTAACGTGACGGCGTGCCGGCAGAGCGCCGGCAATTTCGTTTTGAAGATGCGGCGGTCTGCCGGCACGCCGCCACGGTTTTCAACCTTGACTTTGTGAAATTTTTCACAAACAATGCTTTCATGCTCGTCCGGTTCGGCAAAATGTTTGTGATCGTCACGCTCGTGGCGACGACGGGCGCGCATTGGGCGTTGTTGCAAACGGTTGCGTGGACGACGATGCTCGCGGATAATCTGTGCACGCAGTCCGTCACCGAGGCCGTCGCGCAAACTTTCGATGGCGACCATCCTTGCCCGTTGTGCAAAGCCATCGCCGCTGGTAAAAAGTCTGAAAATAAAACGGAAATTTCAACCTCGCCGCAAAAGCTGGAATTTCCGCCGCTCGCCGAAAAAACCAGCTTGATTGCGCCAGCGCAGCCTCATTTTTTCCCGGCGACAGATTTTTTTGCTGAATCGCTTCCGCAAAAGCCATTGTTGCCCCCACCGCGCCGTTTCTTCGTTTGATTCATCTCTGATCGGGAGGGACGGCGTGTCGCCGTCCTAAACTAAAACGGGTCGGATCCACGCCGGCCCTCCAAATAGCCCCTTAACTTTGAGAGCGCCATTGTGCGTTCTCGCAATTTTGAATCTTAAAAATGAAGAATAAAAATAATCTGGCAATGTCAGTTTTGAAAACCGGGCGCAATCCGTTGATTGTTTCCGGCGCAGTCATGGCAGCGATGGGTTTCGGAACAGCGATCATTCATGCCCACGGATTTGTCGGCGACCGTTTTTTTCCGCCGACGATTGCCACGGACGACCCGTTTGCGACGGATGAATTATTGTTGCCATCCGTTTCGTATTTCAAAAGCGCCGGCAGTCCGCCGACGGGCACCACGGATGGTGGCTTTGAATTCGACAAGGAGATTTTCCCGCACTTTGCGCTCGGCATTGCGGGCGATTATCTGCATCTGAAGCCGGACGGCGAACCGGAAGCCAACGGTTTTGGCGATTTCACGTTAAGCGCGAAATATCAATCCATCTGGCAAAGTGACGCGCACGAGGCTATTATTTCCGCCGGCGCTTTATGGGCCATCGGCGGCAGCGGCAGCCACAGTGTGGGTGCGGATCCGGCGAGCGTCTTTACGCCGACGATCGATTTCGGCAAAGGTTTTGGTGATCTGCCGGCAGCGCTGGAATACGCAAGGCCGTTTGCCATCACTGGGACACTCGGTGAAGATTTGCCCACCAGTGCGGAACCCAACAATCTGGAATGGGGTTTGGCTCTGGAATACAGCCTGCCGTATTTGCAAGCGCAGGTGAAGGACATCGGCCTGACCGCGCCATTCAAAGACATGATTCCGCTGGTGGAATTCAACAATACGTCGCCGGAAAACCGCGACGGCGGCGAAACAACCGGCACGATCAATCCGGGCGTTCTCTACGAAAGTAAATACTTCCAACTCGGCGCGGAAGCGATCATCCCGGTCAACCGCGCCACCGGTCACAATGTCGGTGCGGTCATTCAATTGGAAATTTTCATTGATGATATCTGGCCGAAAATGTTCGGCCATCCTCTCATCGGCAGTGATGAGTAAAAATCCCGAAACTTTAAACTAAAACCATCTGAAAATTATGAAAATAAATTCAATCCAACGCGGCAGTCTCCTGGCCATTTTATTTATGACGCTGCAGTTGCATGCGTGGGCGCACGCCTTTTTGGACCATGCTGATCCGAAAGTCGGCAGCACGGTC
>Ga0206861_1108_pt1 | contig 13291 bp, 4 predicted proteins | sample Alteio_BWOrgCont_45_FD_152617 | JGI IMG/M metagenome (GOLD analysis project Ga0206861, IMG submission 152617) | Enriched cells from forest soil in Barre Woods Harvard Forest LTER site, Petersham, Massachusetts, United States -... | ecosystem: Environmental > Terrestrial > Soil > Temperate forest > O... | reverse complement strand
GTAACAAAGGTGTTGTTGCGCGTATTGTACGTGAAGAAGATATGCCGTTCCTTGAAGATGGAACACCGGTTGATATAGTACTCAATCCGCTTGGTGTGCCTTCGCGTATGAACCTTGGTCAGATATACGAAACCGTATTAGGCTGGGCCGGAGAAAAGCTGGGAGTGAAATTTGCAACCCCTATCTTCGATGGCGCTACCTTAGACCAAATTAGCGAATACACTGAGAAAGCAGGCATACCTCCATTTGGTAGCACATACCTTTGCGATGGTGGAACAGGCGAGCGTTTTGACCAACCTGCAACTGTAGGTATCATTTACATGCTGAAACTTGCACACATGGTCGACGATAAGATGCACGCGCGTTCTATCGGTCCATACTCACTTATTACACAACAACCATTGGGCGGTAAAGCGCAATTTGGTGGCCAGCGTTTTGGTGAAATGGAAGTATGGGCGCTTGAAGCATTCGGAGCATCACACATTCTGCAGGAAATGCTTACCATTAAGGCGGATGATGTAGTGGGCCGTGCCAAGAGCTACGAGGCTATTGTAAAGGGCGAAGCATTGCCTACACCGGGTATACCGGAATCATTCAACGTATTGTTGCATGAGTTACATGGTCTGGGCCTTGAAATTAAAATGGACTAATTGAGTAGAAAGTTCATAAAGCAGAAAGTTCATAAAGAACTTTAAACTTTAAAAACTTTAAAACTTTAAAAACTAAATAAAAATATGGCTTCTTCCAGAGAACAAAAACAGAGGAGTAACTTTACTAAAGTAACGATCAGTTTAGCATCCCCAGAAAGGATGCTGAACCGTTCACATGGTGAAGTTTTAAAGCCTGAAACTATAAACTACCGTACCTACAAGCCTGAACGCGATGGTTTGTTCTGCGAACGTATTTTCGGTCCTACCAAAGATTGGGAATGTCATTGCGGAAAATACAAGCGTATTCGTTATAAGGGGATCATTTGCGATCGTTGCGGTGTTGAAGTAACAGAGAAAAAAGTACGTCGTGAGCGTATGGGCCACATTGCATTAGTGGTTCCTGTAGCACACATTTGGTATGTACGTTCTTTACCAAGTAAAATTGGTTACCTCCTTGGCCTTTCTACAAAGAAACTTGAAATGGTTGTGTACTATGAAAAGTACATCGTTATTCAAGCCGGTATTAAGGAATCAGAAGGTATTAAGCACCAGGATTTCCTTAGCGAAGACGAGTATTTGAGATTACTCGATACCCTTCCTAAAGAAAACCAACACTTAGATGATAACGATCCGAACAAGTTCATTGCCAAGATGGGTGGTGAAGCTTTATTTGATCTGTTAAAACGTATCGACTTAGAAGCATTGGCGTATGAACTGCGTCATAAAGCAAATACTGAAACCGCACAACAACGTAAGAACGAAGCCTTAAAGAGGTTACAAGTTGTTGAAGCTTTCCGTAGAGCAAATACCCACGTTGAGAACCGCCCTGAGTGGATGGTGCTTAAAGTGTTGCCTGTAATTCCGCCTGAATTGCGCCCACTGGTGCTTTTAGATGGTGGCAGGTTTGCTACATCAGATTTGAATGACTTATACCGTCGTGTAATTATACGTAACAATCGTTTGAAGAGACTTATCGAGATCAAAGCTCCTGAGATCATCTTACGTAACGAAAAACGTATGTTACAGGAATCGGTTGATGCATTACTTGATAACTCACGTAAATCAACAGCTACTAAAACCGAATCGAACAGGGCGCTTAAATCACTTGCTGACAGCTTAAAAGGTAAGCAAGGACGTTTCCGCCAAAACTTACTCGGTAAACGTGTTGACTATTCTGCACGTTCGGTAATTGTTGTAGGCCCTGAATTAAAATTGCATGAGTGCGGACTTCCAAAAGATGTTGCGCTTGAGCTCTTCAAACCATTTGTGGTTTGTAAGATAATTGAAAGGGGTATTGTAAAGACCGTTAAATCTGCACGTAAGCTGGTTGACCGTAAGGTTGCCGCTGTGTGGGATATTTTAGAAAATGTAATTAAGGGCCACCCTGTATTGCTTAACCGTGCTCCTACATTGCACCGTTTATCAATACAAGCGTTCCAGCCTAAGCTTATAGAAGGTAAAGCTATCCAGTTGCACCCGCTTACATGTACAGCGTTCAACGCTGACTTTGACGGTGACCAAATGGCGGTTCACTTACCTTTAGGCAGTTCAGCTGTGTTAGAAGCTCAATTATTAATGTTAGCTTCTCACAACATTCTGAACCCTGCTAACGGCGCTCCTATCACCGTACCTTCTCAGGATATGGTACTAGGTTTGTATTACATTACCAAATCGAAGAGAAGCACTAAGGAACTGAAGGTACTTGGCGAAGGCCTTGTATTCTACTCTGCCGAAGAAGCAATCATTGCTTTCAACGAAAAGAAGGTAGAACTTCATGCTCACGTTAGGGTTAAGACAACTGTTAGAGAGAAGGACCAACTTGTAGATAAGATCATTGAAACCAGCCTTGGAAGAATTATATTCAACCAGGTTGTGCCTAAAGAAATGGGCTTTATCAATGAACTGTTGACCAAGAAGAACCTGCGTGATATTATTGCTGAAGTACTTAAAGCATCGGGTATGGCTAAAACAGCCAAGTTCCTTGATGATATTAAGGACATCGGTTACCACTACGCGTTCAAGGGTGGTTTATCATTCAACCTGAACGACGTTATCATACCTGCCGATAAGGAGAAGATGATTGCGGATGCTAAGGGTCAAATTGATGAAGTATCGAATAACTATAACATGGGTTTCATTACCAACAATGAAAGGTATAACCAGGTTATTGATATTTGGACACACACCAACTCTAAAATTACCAAGAAGGTAATGGATCAGTTGAGCAGCGACCGTCAAGGTTTCAATGCAATTTACATGATGCTAGATTCTGGCGCGAGGGGTTCGAAAGAACAGATCCGTCAGCTTTCGGGTATGCGTGGTCTGATGGCTAAGCCTCAAAAATCGGGTGCTACCATGCAGGAAATTGTGGAAAACCCGGTTATATCGAACTTTAAAGAAGGACTTTCTATACTTGAGTATTTTATTTCAACTCACGGTGCACGTAAAGGACTGGCAGATACAGCGCTGAAAACAGCGGATGCCGGTTACTTAACACGTCGTTTGGTTGACGTATCGCAAGACGTTATTATTACCGGTGTTGACTGTGGTACCCTTCGCGGACTTACAGCAGCTACCTTACGTAAAAATGACGAAGTGGTAGAAACCCTTTATGATAAAATATTAGGCCGTGTTAGTTTACATGATGTTCACCATCCTGGCACCGGCGAGTTGCTTGCAACCGCAGGTGACGAGATCACTGAAGTACATGCAGACTTAATAAAGAACTCACCTATTGAAAGCGTTGAGATCCGTTCGGTGCTTACCTGCGAAATGAAAACAGGTGTTTGCGCTAAATGTTACGGTCGCAACCTTTCTACCGGTAGAATTGTACAAAAAGGTGAAACAGTTGGTGTAATTGCAGCTCAGTCAATTGGTGAGCCAGGTACACAGCTTACACTTCGTACATTCCACGTAGGTGGTACAGCATCAAACATTTCTGCTTCATCAAAAATTGAAGCTAAGTATGATGGTATTGTTGAAATAGAAGAAGTAAGGACGGTAACCCGTAAGGGCGCTGATGGCAATAAGGTAGAAGCGGTTATATCGCGTTCTGCTGAGTTAAGGGTGGTAGATAAGAATACCGGCCTTGTACTTACCACAGCTAACGTTCCTTATGGTTCGCAATTATACACCAAGAACAAAGCGGTAGTTAAGGCCGGAGAATTGCTTTGCGATTGGGATCCGTACAATGCTGTTATTATCTCTGAATTCTCGGGTAAAACTGAATTCGAATACATCGAAGAAGGTGTTACTTTCCGCGAAGAATCAGATGAACAAACAGGCTTTAAAGAGAAGGTTATTATTGAAAGTAAAGATAAGACCAAGAGCCCTATCATTAAAGTTGTTAAAGGAAAAGAAACACTTAAATCATATAACATACCTGTTGGATCGCACATTATTACAGGCGATGGCACCAGTGTAGAAGCAGGACAAATATTGGTTAAGATACCTCGTATCTCCGGTAAATCGGGTGATATTACAGGTGGTCTGCCAAGGGTAACTGAGTTGTTCGAAGCTCGTAACCCTTCAAACCCTGCTGTTGTTAGTGAAATAGATGGTGTAATTACATTTGGTAAGATCAAGAGAGGTAACCGTGAGGTTATGGTAGAATCGAAGAATGGTAACAAAAAGACCTACTTGGTTCCGCTCTCTAAACACATATTGGTTCAGGAGAATGACTTCGTTAAGACCGGTGAACCATTATCTGATGGCGCAGTAACACCTGCTGATATTTTGGCAATCAAAGGCCCTACAGCAGTACAGGAATACTTAGTGAATGAAATTCAGGAAGTATACCGTTTACAAGGTGTGAAGATCAACGACAAGCACTTTGAAGTGATCGTTCGTCAGATGATGAGAAAAGTGGAAATTGAAGATCCGGGAGATACCAACTTCTTAGAAAGACAATTGGTTACCAAAATGGAATTCATGAACGCTAACGATGATTTGTATGGCAAGAAAGTAATTATAGATGCTGGAGACAGCGCTACATACAAAGTAAGCGAACTGGTTAACGCACGTAAGTTAAGAGACGAGAACATGCGCCTGAAACGCGATGGCAGCAAACAGATCCAGTTCAGGGATGCGGTTCCTTCTACATCTAACCCAATTTTGCAAGGTATAACCCGCGCTTCACTGCAAACAGAAAGCTTTATTTCGGCTGCATCATTCCAGGAAACTGTAAGGGTGTTGAACGAAGCAGCTATCGGCGGAAAGGTGGATTACTTAGCAGGCTTGAAAGAAAACGTTATCGTAGGACACTTAATACCAGCTGGTACAGGTTTACGCGAATACGAAAAGCTTATTGTTGGTTCTATGGAGGAATATCAACGCCTCATGGAAAGCAAACAAGAGAAAGAGCTTGTGGAAGCAGACGCGAAGTAATATCGCTAAGCGTAATAGATATCAAAAGGCAGCCAATTGGCTGCCTTTTGTTTTTAGCCAAGCCCAAGTACCATTCAATTACTAAAGAAGCCTTAAAACAAGCTTGTGAAGGCTTGTTGCAGCATAATTGAAGGCCTATGATAGTAGATAAAAAGCTTTTTGTATTTTTGATTGAGTGGAAGAATCAGCTAAAACCAAAGACCCGAATAAACTAACATGGCAAAATTATCTGCTATTGGCGGGTATTATAGCGGTATTTTATTTTTATAAAGATTCTCACAGCGATATAATTAATTACCCCGATTATTTAAGATACTGGGGCTGGATAGCCCTGTTCATAGTACTTGTAGTAATAAGATCCAAAAAATTTATTGTGAATTACGCTTCGCTGCAAACGATAGGCGAGCGGATGTTCTACCTTGTTCTAAGCCTTTCAGGGGCTGCTATGGGTACGCTAATGGCGGCCACTATACTGCTTGCACCCTTTAATTACTATAACGCTTACGTGGCCACTCAAAATAAAGCAGACACCGTGCGTTGTACAATTGATGATGCCTACATTGGCCGCCAAAGCCCCGCGGGCCTCGAGCCAAACACAATTAAATATCATTTCCAGGGTAAGGAAGATTCGCTCTGTACCACTGATAAGACGGCACTTATAGCTAATATGCATGAATTACATACCTATAGTTTTTATACATTGATACTAGCTACACACAAGGCCCTGCTTGGCTCATACTGGCTACAGTCGTGGCGGATAGAAGAGAAAAAAGACACAACAAGTATGACACAGAAGAGGAATTAGTATATTTGAGTAAACAAACCACTAATGCTCAGATACGCATTGCTATTGATGTTTTTGATAATTAATATTTCTTCATTCGCGCAAAGGGATAGCACAAAACAACGTGGAATACCAAAAGGAACGATAGTTATTAATGCAGCACTGGGAACTAATAGCAATATATGGAATGCCGCAGGAGGGATAGGCGAACCCGATGGAGCTAATTTGATATCTGCATCACCCGTGTATATACTATCAATTGATTATAGTATTTCAAGAAAACATAGTTTAGGAATAATTTTGGGGTATCAGCAATATGTAGGAAACCCCTCTGGATACAACTATCCTGGCTACTCTTACGGACAATCGGCTTCATTCGTTACAGTTAATACGTCCGTGTCTTATGCTGCATTAAGATATTTATGGCACATATCGAAAAGCCAGAATGGAGATTTTTATATTGGGCTTCAAGCTGGCATTGGCTATATAAATCAATATACCTACGAAACCAATTCCTACGTTATTACTCCGAATACTTACCATAATTTTTCTCCGTATACAACAAGGGGAATAGGCCCAAATGCCCAGCTATTAATGGGATACAGAAGATATGTGATAAAAAATATTGGCTTGCATTTAGAGATTGCTTACGGTGCACCTTTCCTTATACAAGGTGGTTTAACATATCGATTTAGTACTGTAAAGCAGTAGTATTACAAAATCACACAAAAACATTACAAAATTATTAGACTGTAAATCAGCATGTTACGTTTAATGTTAATTAATCATGAAGCGAAGAGTGTTGAGATATGAAAGAGAAAACTACATTTGCATCCCTTTTGAAAAAACGTTCTTTAAAACCTTATCGAAATCGAGCTGTAACCAGCAAACAAGAGAAATAAAAAAATCTTGAAAAAAGTTTAAAAAAACTTGCAGGTTAAAAAAAAGATGTATCTTTGCAGCCCTTTTGAAAATAAAGGTTGTTCTTTTAGCATATTAGTTCTCTCGTAACAGAGAGATAAAATATAAAGTAAAAAGTTCTTTGAAGTATTGGAGAAGATAGAAATAGCGGGCATCAATCTCTTTTAGGTTTTATTCTAAAAGAGCACTTGAGAAACCTAGTCAAATTATATGTCAATTTTCGATCTTGCTATATGCAATGACGAAACACGATCAAACACACAATGGAGAGTTTGATCCTGGCTCAGGATTAACGCTAGCGGCAGGCCTAATACATGCAAGTCGAGGGGCAGCAGGGTGTAGCAATACATCGCTGGCGACCGGCGCACGGGTGCGTAACACGTATGCAATCTTCCCTTAACTGGTGAATAGCTTTGAGAAATCAGAATTAATACACCATAACACTGCGAAATGGCATCATTTTGCAATTAAAGCTCCGGCGGTTAAGGATGAGCATGCGCCCCATTAGCTAGTTGGCGAGGTAACGGCTCACCAAGGCAACGATGGGTAGGGGTTCTAAGAGGATTTACCCCCACACGGGAACTGAGACACGGTCCCGACTCCTACGGGAGGCAGCAGTAAGGAATATTGGTCAATGGACGCAAGTCTGAACCAGCCATGCCGCGTGCAGGATGAAGGTTCTATGGATTGTAAACTGCTTTTGTACGGGAAAAATTCCCTGGTTTCTACCGGGGTTGATGGTACCGTAAGAATAAGGATCGGCTAACTCCGTGCCAGCAGCCGCGGTAATACGGAGGATCCAAGCGTTATCCGGATTCACTGGGTTTAAAGGGTGCGTAGGTGGAATGACAAGTCAGTGGTGAAAACCTGCAGCTTAACTGTAGAACTGCCATTGATACTGTTATTCTTGAGTACATTTGATGTGAGCGGAATGTGTCGTGTAGCGGTGAAATGCTTAGATATGACACAGAACACCAATTGCGAAGGCAGCTCACAAAACTGTAACTGACACTGAGGCACGAAAGCGTGGGGATCAAACAGGATTAGATACCCTGGTAGTCCACGCCGTAAACGTTGAATACTAGATGTATGCTCGTTAGAGCATGTGTCAAAGCGAAAGCGTTAAGTATTCCACCTGGGGAGTACGACCGCAAGGTTGAAACTCAAAGGAATTGACGGGGGCCCGCACAAGCGGAGGAGCATGTGGTTTAATTCGATGGTACGCGAGGAACCTTACCTGGGCTTGAAAGTTAGTGACCGGTCCTGAAAGGGATCTTTCCGAAAGGACACGAAACTAGGTGCTGCATGGCTGTCGTCAGCTCGTGCCGTGAGGTGTTGGGTTAAGTCCTGTAACGAGCGCAACCCCTATCATTAGTTGCCAGCGGGTAATGCCGGGGACTCTAATGAAACTGCCTGCGTAAGCAGAGAGGAAGGTGGGGACGACGTCAAGTCATCACGGCCCTTACGTCCAGGGCTACACACGTGCTACAATGGTCGACACAACGGGCAGCTACTTGGTAACAAGATGCTAATCTCTAAAGTCGATCTCAGTTCGGATAGAGGTCTGCAATTCGACCTCTTGAAGTTGGATTCGCTAGTAATCGCGCATCAGCAATGGCGCGGTGAATACGTTCCCGGGCCTTGTACACACCGCCCGTCAAGCCATGGAAGTTGGGGGTACCTGAAGTCGATTGCCGCAAGGCGTCGCCTAAGGTAAAATCAATGACTGGGGCTAAGTCGTAACAAGGTAACCGTACCGGAAGGTGCGGTTGGAATACCTCCTTTTTAGAGCGATTTTAGGTTTCGTTTGTCTGCTATTTCTTTTTCTTCAATTTTTCCCAACGCGAGATACCCAGTAACCCTAGGGCAGCGGGGGTATTGTAATGGGGCACCAAATATAAGGCAAGGCCAATATTAAAGTGCCGTACCTATACAGTCCCGTAGCTCAGTTGGTTAGAGCACTACACTGATAATGTAGGGGTCGGCAGTTCAAATCTGCCCGGGACTACAACAGATAAAGTATCTGTAGCAGTAATGAAACTCGATTTGGGGAATTAGCTCAGCTGGCTAGAGCACCTGCTTTGCAAGCAGGGGGTCATCGGTTCGACTCCGATATTCTCCACAATCGTTACACAGTTGTTGTGTAACGCACGTTCTTTGACATATTGATTGAAAAAATACAATTTGATCCGCAACAGATCAATGTAAAACAAATGTTAGTTTAAAAAGTTACTTAAGGGTGTCTGGTGGATGCCTTGGATCTTATAGGCGACGAAAGACGTGATAGGCTGCGATAAGCCACGGGGAGGTGCCGAATAACCTTCGATCCGTGGACTTCTGAATGGGGAAACCCGGTACTATGAAGTAGTATCATTGCGGCGTAAGCCGTTAAAGCAAACCCGGAGAACTGAAACATCTAAGTACCCGGAGGAAGAGAAAACAAAAGTGATTCCGCAAGTAGTGGCGAGCGAACGCGGAATAGCCCAAACCTTGTTGGTTACGGCCAACAGGGGGTTGTAGGACTACAATGTGGACTGTGAATAAAAAGTGGAAGGTTTTGGAAAAAACCGTCATAGAGGGTGATAGCCCCGTACACGAATTTTATTTGCTACCTAGTAGTATCCTGAGTACCACGGGGTCGGAGACGCCTTGTGGGAATTTGCCGGCACCATCCGGTAAGGCTAAATACTTATAAGATACCGATAGCGAACCAGTACTGTGAAGGAAAGGCGAAAAGAACCTTGAACAAAGGAGTGAAATAGAACCTGAAACCAGACACTTACAAGCAGTTGGAGTCCTTCTACGGAGGGATGACAGCGTGCCTTTTGCATAATGAGCCTACGAGTTACTCCTCACTAGCAAGGTTAATTGCGTTAACGCAAGTCAGCCGAAGCGAAAGCAAGTCTTAACTGGGCGTATAGTTAGTGGGGGTAGACGCGAAACTTTGTGATCTACCCATGGTCAGGATGAAGTTCTGGTAACACAGGATGGAGGTCCGAACTGGTGAACGTTGAAAAGTTCTCGGATGAACTGTGGGTAGGGGTGAAAGGCTAATCAAACTGAGAGATAGCTCGTACTCCCCGAAATGTTTTTAGGAACAGCCTCAATTGAATTGTCGTAGAGGTAGAGCTACTGATTGGGCTAGGGGGCTTCATCGCCTACCGAACCCTGACAAACTCCGAATGCTACGACATGTGATTGGGAGTGAGTCTCTGGGCGCCAAGGTCCTGGGACGAGAGGCAAACAAACCAGACCATCAGCTAAGGTCCCAAAATGTATATTAAGTTGCATCTAACGAGGTTCGACTGCACTGACAGCCAGGATGTTTGCTTGGAAGCAGCCATTCATTTAAAGAGTGCGTAACAGCTCACTGGTCGAGCGGTTGGGCGTGGAAGATAAACGGGCATAAAATATACTACCGAAGCTATGGACTATGCATTTAATGCATTAGTGGTAGGGGAGCATTCCAGCGGCGCTGAAGGTTTACTGTTAGGTAAGCTGGAGCTTCTGGAAAAGAAAATGTAGGCATAAGTAACGATAATGCAGGCAAGAAACCTGCACACCGATAGACTAAGGTTTCCTGAACAACGTTAATCGATTCAGGGTTAGTCGGGGCCTAAGGCGAGTCCGAATGGATAAGTCGATGGATAATTGGTTAATATTCCAATACTGGCTTTATTGCGATGGGGTGACGGAGTAGTGAAAGGTATGCCTCCTGACGGAATAGGAGGTTAAAAAGCAAAGGTATACGACCGGTAGGCAAATCCGCCGGTTGTGCTGAAGCCGATAGTACTGTGAGCCTTCGGGCAAGCAGATAATTACCCTAATCAGACTTCCAAGAAAAACCTCTAAGCTTCAGATAACAGCCACCCGTACCGCAAACCGACACAGGTAGTCAAGGAGAGTATCCTGAGGTGCTCGAGTGAGCCGCGGTTAAGGAACTAGGCAATTTAACCCTGTAACTTCGGGAGAAAGGGTCCCCTCAGCAATGAGGGGCGCAGTTAAATGCTTCTAGCGACTGTTTAACAAAAACACAGGGCTCTGCTAAATCGAAAGATGATGTATAGGGCCTGACACCTGCCCGGTGCTGGAAGGTTAAGAGGAGAGGTTAGTAGCAATACAACGCTTTGAATCGAAGCCCCAGTAAACGGCGGCCGTAACTATAACGGTCCTAAGGTAGCGAAATTCCTTGTCGGGTAAGTTCCGACCTGCACGAATGGTGTAACGACTGGAAGGCTGTCTCGACCGCGAGCTCGGTGAAATTGTGATACCGGTGAAGACGCCGGTTCCCTGCAACGGGACGGAAAGACCCCGTGCACCTTTACTATAACTTAACATTGTCTTTGGGTGAATGATATGTAGCATAGGTGGGAGACTTTGAAGCTGCGGCGCTAGCCGTGGTGGAGTCGTCAGTGAAATACCACTTTTCGTTTATTTGAAGTCTAATCTCATAACCATGAGAGACATTGTTTGGTGGGTAGTTTGACTGGGGTGGTCGCCTCCAAAAAAGTATCGGAGGCTTTCAAAGGTACCCTCAGTACGCTTGGTAACCGTACGTGGAGCGCAATAGCATAAGGGTGCTTGACTGTGAGGCATACAAGCCGAGCAGGGTCGAAAGACGGATATAGTGATCCGGTGGTTCCGCATGGAAGGGCCATCGCTCAAAGGATAAAAGGTACGCCGGGGATAACAGGCTGATCCTCCCCAAGAGCTCATATCGACGGGGGGGTTTGGCACCTCGATGTCGGCTCGTCACATCCTGGGGCTGAAGAAGGTCCCAAGGGTTGAGCTGTTCGCTCATTAAAGTGGCACGCGAGCTGGGTTCAGAACGTCGTGAGACAGTTCGGTCCCTATCTGTTGTGGGCGTTAGAAATTTGAGAGGAGCTGACTCTAGTACGAGAGGACCGAGTTGGACGAACCGCTAGTGTACCTGCTGTGGCGCCAGCTGCATCGCAGGGTAGCTATGTCCGGAAGGGATAAGCGCTGAAAGCATCTAAGCGCGAAGCCCACCTCAAGATAAGATTTCTTTTAAGGGTCGTTAAAGATGATGACGTTGATAGGCTATAGGTGTAAAGTTAGTAATAACAAAGCCGAGTAGTACTAATAACCCGTAGACTTTTACTCGATATTTGTTTTACATTTCTGTTGGATCAGATTGTGTTTTTTCTTTTCAATACGTTATTCCTTATTGTAGCAGTAATGCTACTACAATTTAGGGTGACTATAGCAGCGGGGTTCACCTCTTCCCATTCCGAACAGAGAAGTTAAGACCGTTAGCGCAGATGGTACTGCCCACAAAGCGGGAGAGTATGTTGTTGCCCAATTTTAAAGCCCGAGTAGAAATACTCGGGCTTTTTTTATTTACCCAATTCTATATCTTTTCTATTTTAGTTCAGTTATTACTGACTTTATCTATGAATATTATTCAGCAGTCACGTTCAGTTGCAGTGTTCTCGGGCCAATTACAGTAATGGTATTAACCCCATTCACCTCTTTTAACGATGACATCTCGGGTTCTTTGTCGAATTCAATTGTAATTACTGCATATCCGCCTTCCAGGTTCTTAAGCTCGCGTGTAGGCTTATCGGCCACTATTTTGCCCTTATTAATAATCATTACACGATCACACACCGCTTCCACCTCCTGCATAATGTGGGTAGATAAAATCACTGTCTTCTCCTTTCCTATTTGCACAATAAGATTTCTTATTTCCTGTAATTGGTTCGGATCGAGCCCACTGGTAGGCTCATCGAGTATAAGTACTTTAGGGTTATGTATAAGTGCCTGTGCAAGGCCCACACGCTGGCGGTAGCCCTTTGAAAGAGCACCAATTTTCTTCTTTTGCTCAACCTGCAAGCCGGTCATTTCAATCATTTCAGCAACCCGCTTTTCAGGATTTGTAATGTGATGGAGCCCGGCAATAAATGTCAGGTTCTCCTTTACATACATATCTGTATAAAGCGGATTGTGCTCAGCGAGGTAGCCAACTTGCTGACGAACCTCGAGCGATTGTTCTGATACATCGTACCCGCAAACAGTAGCCTTACCTGAAGTTTGTGGTAAAAAGCAGGTAATTATTTTCATCATGGTGCTTTTGCCTGCTCCATTAGGGCCTAAAAAACCTACTATCTCACCACTCTTAATATTGAACGAAACATCATCGAGCGCTTTTTGCGCTCCGTAAATCTTAGTTATGTGCTCAACAATTACTGACATAGTGCAAAACTACTCAATAATTTTCAAAGCCTTCTTAATTGAGTTCTTATATCCATCAGGCATATTAAGATTAGCAATCTCTTCAGGCAAAAACAATCTCAGCTCTTTGTGTTCATTGCTGATAGTGAGTTTTTGTTCATCTATAGATATGGACCTACATACATAGGTAACAATAAGAACTCTAACTCGGCTTTGTATATTGTATATCCACACATCTACTAATGATGCTACTTGCACGTCAATATTCAACTCCTCTTTTATTTCCCGCATGGCACAATGCTCTGCAGTTTCATTAGACTCAAGCTTTCCGCCGGGTAATTCCCATTCTTCTCTT
>Ga0206861_1104_pt2 | contig 13457 bp, 10 predicted proteins | sample Alteio_BWOrgCont_45_FD_152617 | JGI IMG/M metagenome (GOLD analysis project Ga0206861, IMG submission 152617) | Enriched cells from forest soil in Barre Woods Harvard Forest LTER site, Petersham, Massachusetts, United States -... | ecosystem: Environmental > Terrestrial > Soil > Temperate forest >... | reverse complement strand
CGGGGGCTCTGCTCCTGGGCGTAAAGATTGCGGATCAGGGTTGAAGAAATAGTGAGCGTAGGGTTGTTAAGAAAATAAACCAGGCCTTGCGGGCTGTGTGCAAGTTGTGCGGGATCTTGTACTTCTTTTTTAAGGAGAGAATCGAAAAACGCATTGCGCACCAAAGCATGCTCTGGGCGGTTAACAAAAACCAGATGCGCCAATTGTATCAGTTTTTCGGGTTGATGCCAGCTTGCTAATTGATTATCCAATCCCACTAATAAACACAAAGGCTCATCGCCGATTTCCTCGCGAATTTGCGTTAAGCTATTTACGGTATAGGAGAGATCTTCAGAGTGTAATTCCCGTTCATCAATGACAAATTCAGGAATATTTTGGATAGCGAGCTTTAACATCATTAAGCGCTGACGGCTAGAGGCTTTAGACGCTGCGCGATGCGGGGGGAGATGACAGGGCATTAAGCGTAATTGCCTTAAGCCTAAGGTTTGATAGGCTTGCCAGGCCGCACTCAAATGTCCGTAGTGGATGGGATCAAATGTGCCGCCGAATAGTCCTAACATGATTTACTCCTGTACTAATTTTTCCAGCGCGAGCCAGAGATTACCGGGTGCTATTCCCTTAATTTGCAAATCAATCTTTGCGAGTTGTGTTATCAACGCATAAATGCGGGCTTGTGAAAAATGTTTGCACGCGAGGCTTAATAAGCCTTGACGTGTGGGCCAAATGTGTTGGGCTTGAAAAGCAGCGTGCAGGCTGCCTTGTGCGCACTGTACGTGTAGTGCATTGATGACACGTAATTCCCGCGCCAGCGCCCAGACAATTAATACCGGTTCGGTGTGCTGATGTTTTAAGCGCTGTAAGCCTTGCAGGGTTTGCTGTGCATTATCCATTAAAAACACATCAACAAAAGCAAATAAATCTGTTTGTGCGGCATCGTGCGCAAGTGCTAGCACCTGCTCACGCGTGATGACAGCATGATCATGCAGTAATTTTAATTGTTGTAAAAATTGATCGCAGGCTATCGTATGGCCTTGCGTCTTTTCACATAATACCTGCAAGGCGTGAGGATCTAAATTCACCTGATGCGTGAGACTGCGCGATTTCACCCAACTGCTGTATTGATTAGCCGCAATAGGCCAAATGGGTATAAAACAACAATGGGTCAGTAATGCAGTAAACCATTTGGCTTTTTGGGCAGCGGTTTCAATTTTGGGGGATAAAATAAGCAGGCACAATTCGGGATTTAATTGTTTGTGCAACAGGGCGAGCGCTTTTTTATCGTCATCAGAAAATTTATTGCTGAGAAAATGCAACTCAAGTAAGAGATTTTCAGAAAATAATGAACGCTGGGTAGCCTTTGCTTGCACGTCATCCCAATTAAAATGTGACTCGATATAAAAAATGTGTCGGCTACTAAATCCTTGTTGCTGGGCTTTAGATCGGACAAGATCCGCTGCATTTTTTTGTAAAAGCACTTCATCGCTCGCTAGCCAATAACAAGGCTCGAGTATTTTGGCGAGTTGCCCAGGCAATTGTTGCAGGGTTATTTTCATGGTGAATAAGCCGCTAAACGACGCATTAATTGCAGGGCTGCTTCTTGACGCATGTCTTCTGTCAGCGTACGTTGTTCGCGGTCTACGCTCAGTAAATTATTATTATGCACATATAAGATACGCGTGGTTTTAATGGTTTGCTTAGGGATTAAAATGTTTTGCTCTTGATCCACGGCTTCAAATTCCACGATATACGTGAGTAATTCTTGCGCAACGTCTCCTGCCGTGTCCACGGCATAGGTCGTGCGTATCACTTCTTCGGGGCTTAATTTTAAAATCATTTGACTTTGTGTAGGATCCGAAGTCACATTCACGCCCGAGAATTCCAAGGTTTCCCGCACGGTGCGTTGCCAAGGACGATAAGGATCATCGGGGGTGATCGCAATGATTTGCATGTCCTCTGAAAGCTGCACCGGTGCACGCAGACTAAAGCCGCAGCTCATCAATACTAAAGACAGCAGACTGATAATAATAATACGCATTAAATTTCCATGTGTTGAATAAAATATCGATGTCTCTCTTTTGCCCCCTTTGTAAAGGCACGAGAAAAGGACTTGCCCCCTTTGTAAAGGCACCGAGAGAAGGGACTTGCTCCCTTTGTAAAGGCACCGAGAGAAGGACTTGCCCCCTTTGTAAAGGGGGCCGGCCGCTTCGGCCGGGGGGATTTTGGGATGCTTGATATACATCAGACATTGCTAAAATCCCCCCGGCCGAAACGGCCGACCCCCTTTACAAAGGGGGCAAATCCTATCGATTTCTTCGCTTTTATGGTCGGCTCCTTTCTTCGGTGCTCAGTCCTTCAAACGACAATACTCACCAAGCGTTTAGGGACAACGATAAATTTCTTAATGGTCTGCCCCTCAATATACTTTTTGACATTTTCTTCTTGCAAAGCCAATGCCTTAATCGCTTCCTCATCCGCGTTTTCATCAACTTGCAAGCGCGCGCGGACTTTGCCATTGATTTGCACCACCATTTCATAGGAGGCACGATTCAATACACTGTAATCAAATCCGGGCCAAGGGCACAAAGCAAGCGGCGTGTCATGACCCAGCATTTGCCATAAATAATGGCAAATATGCGGCGTCATCGGAGCTAATAATAAAACCAAAGCTTCTAAAGATTGTTGCATTAAGGCTTGATCCGCAGGCGCGTTGATTTCATATTTTTGTAAAATATTGGTGAATTCCATAATGGCCGCAATGGCCGTATTAAAGGTTTGCCGCGTAAAAAGATCTTCAGTGACTTTTTTAATCGTTTGATGCAAATGAAAACGCACTGTTTGTTGCGTACTGGACCACTCTGGCGGTCTTGAAGCTTTAATGGGGGAACTCACGTGGGCATAGACTAATTTATAAAGCCGTTTTAAATAACGGTAAGCCCCTTCAACACCGGCATCACTCCACTCTAAACTTTGCTCAGGGGGCGCTGCAAATAAACTAAATAAGCGTACCGTATCCGCGCCGTATTTTTCAATTAACGCATTGGGATCGACGGTATTGCCTTTTGACTTAGACATTTTAGCGCCGTCTTTTAATACCATGCCTTGCGTGAGTAAGCGCGTGAACGGTTCATCATTATTCACTAATTTTAGATCGCGCAATACTTTATAAATAAAACGCGCATACAATAAATGCATGACTGCATGCTCTATGCCACCAATGTATTGATCGACCGGTAGCCAATAAAGCGCGCGCTCATCCAGCATGTGCTCGTTTTGATCCGGACAGGTATAGCGCGCAAAATACCAAGAAGATTCCATAAAGGTATCAAAAGTATCTGTCTCACGTGTGGCTTTTTCACCGCAGAGGGGACAGGTGGTTTCAAGAAACTCAGTGTGTTCTTTTAATACCGATCCTTTTTCACTGGGCGTTAATCCTTCGGGTAGGATGACGGGTAAGTCGGTTTCATTCACGGGTTGCGGACCGCATACGGTACAATTAATCATCGGGATCGGTGCACCCCAATACCGCTGGCGTGAAATGCCCCAATCGCGCAAACGAAAATGCACTTGCCAACTGCCGACTTTTAAGGCAATTAATTGGCTACTGATGGCTTTTAGCGCGGCCTCAGAACTTAAGCCATCAAATTCACCGGAGTTGATCAGCGTGCCATAAGGCGTATAAGCTGCGGTGTGTAAATCGATGGGCTCATTGTTCGCAGGCATAATGACTTGTTGGATCGGCAGGTGATATTTTTTCGCAAACGCAAAATCGCGTTCATCATGTGCGGGTACGGCCATTACCGCACCACTGCCATAATTCATCAACACAAAATTAGCAATCCATATGGGCAGACGCGCACCAGTAAGCGGATGTAAGGCATAAAATCCAGTAAATACACCACGTTTTTCCATTTGGGTGAGCTCAGCTTCGGAAGTTTTACCGTGCGCACAGTCATCGATAAAGGCTTGCACGTCTTTATCCTGTAGCCCCGCTTGGATGGCCAAGGCGTGTTGCGGCGCGATGGCTAAATAAGTGGTCCCCATTAAGGTATCCACGCGGGTTGTAAAAATTTCCACGGTTTCAGGGCGGTTATCGACGTGAAACGTCACATTGGCCCCGACAGAGCGGCCGACCCAGTGCTGTTGCATGGTGCGCACTTGCTCGGGCCAGCCCGGCATTTGGCTTAAGTCGGCTAATAATTCTTCCGCGTAATCGGTAATTTTAAAAAACCATTGCGGAATTTCACGTAATTCCACCAGCGCATCGGAGCGCCAGCCGCGGCCGTTAATGACTTGTTCATTGGCCAGTACTGTTTGATCCACAGGATCCCAGTTGACCAGCGTCGCTTTTTTATAGACTAAGCCTTTTTTATACATTTGCAAAAATAGCCATTGTTCCCAGCGGTAATAATCAGGATCACAGGTGGCAAGTTCCCGCGACCAATCGTAGCCTAGCCCCAATTTTTGTAATTGACCGCGCATATGTGCAATATTTTCATACGTCCATTGTGAAGGAGCGAGTCCATGTTTAATCGCTGCGTTTTCTGCAGGTAAACCAAAGGCATCCCAACCCATGGGTTGCAGTACATTTTTGCCTTGCATGCGCATGGCACGCGCAATCACATCGCCTATCGTGTAGTTGCGCACATGGCCCATATGCAAATGGCCACTCGGATAAGGCAGCATCGCTAAGCAATAAAATTTATCGCGCGAGGGATCTTCATGCACTTGAAACGTTTTATGGGTATCCCAATAGGCCTGCGCCGCAGGTTCAATATGTTCAGCTTGGTAGTGTGGATTCATCATGGTTATAGATTTAATACTCTGAAAATAAATGCGTATTCTAATGCGACTTCACGTAGCGCACTGTAACGGCCTGACAGACCATAATGGCCTGCCTCTAAATCTGTTTTTAATAATAATAAATGGTCATCGGTTTTAACTGTACGCAATTTGGCCACCCATTTAGCCGCTTCCCAATAAGGCACGCGCCAATCGGTGAGTCCGGCTGTCACTAATAGCGCAGGGTAAGCGTGTGCTTTGATATTATCATAGGGCGAATAAGCGGCGATATAGGCGTGTGCCTCGGCTTGGTGCGGATTGCCCCATTCTTCGTATTCAGTAATCGATAAGGGTAAGCTCGGATCTTGCAGGGTATTGAGCACATCGACAAACGGCACATGCGCAATGCATGCGGCAAATAAATCGGGACGCAGATTGAGCACCGCACCCATTAATAACCCGCCGGCACTGCCGCCGTTAATCACAAGTTGCGTGGGGGAGGTAAACCCATGCTGAATTAAATGTTCAGCGCACGCTATAAAATCTGTAAAACTATTTTGTTTTTTAAATAAACGGCCTTCTTCATGCCAAGGTTTGCCGAATTCGCCGCCGCCGCGGATATGCGCAATGGCAAATACAAAGCCGCGCTCCAGCAAACTTAAGCGGGCATTGGAGAACCAGGCATCTTCAATACTGCCGTATGCGCCATAAGCCGTTAAAAACAAGGGCGCGGGTGTTTTATTCGTTTTTTTATAGACGATGGACATAGGAATGCGTGTGCCATCTGCTGCGGTTGCAAATAAACGCTCACTCACATAATCGTTGGCATGATAATGGGCCACATGCGTTTGCTTAATGAGGGTCCGCTCTTTTGTAGTTAAATCAAAGTCAAAAACCGTGTGCGGGGTAGTCATGGATCCATATTCATAACGCAATACATTGCTGTGCGTCAGCCAATTATCGCCTAGCTCAAGACTATAGGTAGGATCATTGACTTCAATCAGATAATCTGTTTTCTCATCAAAACTTAGCACATGTAAAGCCGGCAAACCGTTACGTCGCTCGTGTACCACGATAAAATCTTGCATGACCTCAAAATCTTCAATGGCAATGTGCGGATCATGAGCAATCAGGGTGCGCCAATTCTTTTTAGCTAAATCATGCATAGGGACACGAATAATTTGAAAATTTTCGGCCTGATCATTAGTGCGGATAATCAGATCTCCTGCATGATGTTCAACCGCGTATTCAATGTGTGGGCTACGTGGAAAGACACAATGCAGCGGTAGACTCGGTTTATCCGCACACGTGTAGTGGATTTCGCTGGAGAGTTTACTGTGGCTTTCTACAAGTAACAGCGCATTGTCTTTGGTGCGTTGCGGCGCAATAAAAAAACGCTCATCGGTTTCATGATAAATTAAAAGGTCTTGCGCTGTAGGTGTCTGAAGTTTATGTTGCCAAATTTGATAAGGGCGGTGCGCGGCATCTAAACGCACATACCAAAAATGTTGGGAGTCGGCGGCAAACACCACGTCATCGCCCACGCCTTGTAAAGTTTCAAGCACCAAGGTGGGCGTGCGTAAATCTTTGATCACCAACGCATAAAATTCATCCCCTTGGGTATCTACGGTATAGGCTAAAAAATGTTGATCCACGCTTAAGGCATAACTGCCCAGATGAAAATAACTGTGGTGTTTAGCCACTTCATTTTCATCGAGTAAAATTTCCTCAATAAGGCTGCCATGGGGTTTGCGGCAAAAAATCCGGTATTGCAGCGCTTCGGTAGTACGAAAATAATAATCATAACCGCTCATCGTCCAGGGGGCGCTGGAGTCTGTTTCTTTGATCCGCTTGCGCATTTCTTGAAATAATTTTTCCTGCATGGCATCGGTGCCTTCCAGCATGGCCTTGGTGTATTCATTTTCAGCTTTGAGATAAGTTAACACCTCGGGATTTTCTTTCTCTCTGAGCCAGTGATATAAATCAACACGACCATCTTCGGTGTGATAAGGAATTTGTTGCGCTTTAGGAGGTATCATCGCGAGCCTTAGAATTTAGGATTATAAACTTATCATTATATACTCAAGGGTGGTGCACAAACTAGCGAAGAAATGCAATGACGGTGTTATAATTATTTTTTAAAAGGAGTTTACCCATGCTCGATACGTTCAAAACCCGTGCACAATTAGCCGTCAATGGCAAAACATACACCTATTGTGATTTGAGTCAGTTACCCAAGGACAGTGGGCTGAAACATTTACCGATTTCTTTAAAGATTTTATTAGAAAATTTATTGCGCCGTGAAGATGGAGTCCATGTGACGAAGCATCATGTGAAGGCCTTATTGAGCCAAGCCAGCACAAAAAAAGACGAGGCCGAGATCCCTTTTATGCCTGCGCGGGTGTTATTACAAGATTTTACTGGCGTGCCCGCGATCGTCGATTTAGCCGCAATGCGCGATGCCATGCAAAAATTAGGCGGAGATGTGGAGCGGATCAACCCTTTGCAGCCGGTTGAGTTAGTGATAGATCACTCTATCCAAGTGGATAAGTTTGGCAGCAGTGACGCCATCGATGTGAATGCACATTTAGAATTTACCCGCAATAAAGAGCGTTATGCCTTTTTGCGTTGGGGACAAAATGTGTTATCCAATTTTAAAGTCGTGCCTCCCGATACCGGGATTGTGCATCAAGTCAATTTAGAATATTTAGGCCGTGTGGTCTTTATTAATGAAGACACCAAAGAGCCTTGGGTATATCCCGATACGCTGGTCGGTACGGATTCGCATACGCCTATGATTAATGGTTTAGGGGTATTGGGATGGGGGGTCGGGGGGATAGAAGCGGAAGCTGCGATGTTAGGCCAAGCCGTGTCGATGCTGATCCCTGAAGTCATCGGTTTTAAACTCTCAGGCCAGCTCCCCGAAGGCGCAACTGCTACCGATTTGGTATTAATGGTTACGCAAATGCTGCGCCAAAAAGGCGTGGTGGGGAAATTTGTTGAATTTTATGGTGAAGGCTTAAATCAATTATCGGTCGCCGATCGCGCCACTATTGCGAACATGTCACCTGAGAATGGTTCCACAGTAGGCTTTTTCCCTGTGGATGCATTAACCTTAGAATATTTGACTTTAACCGGGCGTGATCCTGAACAAATCGAACTCATCGAAACCTATTGCCGTGCACAAGGATTATTTCGCGATCATACCAGTCCTGAGCCCGTATTTAGTGACAGTTTGTTTTTAGATTTAGGCGATGTAGAGCCGTGTATCGCAGGGCCCAAACGTCCACAAGATCGCATCTTGCTTAAACAAGCGAAAACTACTTTTCTCAAAGATTTACAACATTTTACGCCGCATGCCAAAGTGGCGCAGCAAGCGGCTTTACAGCATGGGGCCATCGTGATTGCAGCGATCACCAGTTGTACCAATACGTCTAATCCTACGGTCATGATTGCTGCAGGATTACTTGCGAAAAAAGCGCATGAAAAAGGCTTAAAAGTGCCCAATTGGGTCAAAACCAGTTTGGCGCCCGGGTCGCGTGTGGTCACGGATTATTTAAACGATTCTGGGTTAACGACTTATTTAGATGCGCTAGGTTTTCAATTAGTGGGTTATGGTTGCACGACATGTATTGGTAACTCGGGTCCGCTGCCCGATGAAGTGGCGAGTGAGATTACTGCCAAGGATCTGAGTGTGTGCGCAATCCTCTCTGGAAACCGTAATTTTGAGGGCCGTATTCATCCTCAAGTGCGTATGAATTATTTAGCTTCACCGCCTTTAGTGGTCGCTTACGCCCTTGCGGGTCGTTTGGATATTGATTTATACCATGAGCCCTTAGGCGTGGATGAAAATAAGAAAGCGATTTTTTTACGTGATTTGTGGCCTACGCAAGAAGAGATTAATCAATATGTGGCTAAGCACGTGAAATCACGCATGTTTAAAGACAGCTACGAAGCGGTTTTTAAAGGCGATACGGATTGGAATTCACTGCCTATCGGCAGCAGCGAATTATACCCCTGGCAGGAGGATTCCACTTATGTGAAGAATCCACCTTATTTTGTCAATATGCCTTTAGAAGCGCCGGGGATCCATCCGATTATCGGTGCGCGTTGTTTGGCTAAATTAGGAGACAGTGTGACGACGGATCATATTTCACCTGCGGGCGATATTGCGCCGGATAGTCCTGCTGGACAGTATTTAGAATCATTGGGCATTGCGCCTGCGCAGTTTAATTCTTACGGTTCACGGCGCGGTAATCATGAAGTCATGATGCGCGGTACCTTTGCCAATGTACGCTTACGCAATCAATTAGCGCCCGGCACGGAAGGCGGTTGGACGCGTCATTTCCCCAGTGATGAAGTGATGTCGATTTATGATGCCAGTATGCGTTATCAAGCAGACGGGATTGGTTTGATTATTTTAGCAGGCAATGAGTACGGTTCGGGATCTTCACGGGATTGGGCTGCAAAAGGACCGTGTTTACTCGGGGTTAAAGCTGCAATCGCCGTGAGTTTTGAGCGTATTCATCGCTCTAATTTAATTGGTATGGGCATATTGCCGCTAGAATTTTTAATGGGACAAGATGCGACGTCTTTAGGTTTATCCGGAAAAGAGACCTTTGATATTCAAGGATTGCGTGATGGCAGTGAGCCACAAGTCACGGTTATTGCGCATATGGAGAATCATGAGACTAAACGGTTTAATGTTCGAGTGCGTTTAGATACGCCGCAAGAGGTTGCCTATTATCAGCACGGGGGCATTTTACAATATGTTTTACGTCAATTACATTCCACCCCAAAATAAAGGAAACAAGATGAAAATTATTCCCTATCTATTAATATGCTTGTGCAGTTTGAGCTTCACGGTCCAGGCCGCGACGACGCAAACGCCGCCACCTATCAGTAATAGTGCGAAGGTGGTGCCGCCTACGCCGGAAAATAGCGATGAGCTCGTGATCCGTGATGCTTATGTGCAACCTTTAATTCCTGGGCAAAAAAGTACCACGGCTTATATGCGGATCAGCAATTTTAGTAAAGAAAAATATGTGCTCGTTGGTGTGTCCTCTCCGATTGCAGAACGCGTGGAATTGCATAATGTCCTCATGAGTGATGGCATGATGCAGATGCGGTCTGTGGAATCGATTTTATTATTACCCAAAGAAGAAGTGTTGCTGCAACCCGGTGGTTTACACATTATGTTAGTGAATGTGCATGAGGGTGAGTTAAATAAAGATACTGAAGTTCCGATGTGTTTAAAATTTCAAAATAGTGCGGATATTTGTTTAACATTGCCGGTGCGGGATAAGCGTGCTGAGAGCGGTGGTGCGGATGTGCATGTGCATGATCATGCGCATTAGGGCCAACTCGGTTAATTTAAAGATCGCAAAATCCCCCCGGCCTAAGGCCGGCCCCCTTTACAAAGGGGGCAAGCTCATTTCTTACGCAGATGTGTGTTCTTGCGCTTGCCCCCTTTGTAAAGGGGGCCGGCCTTAGGCCGGGGGGATTTTTAACGGCCGGTGGATTTTTAAAGAAGCGGGAGATTTCGACTAAACTCAACCCCTGATGAATACTGAAATAATAACCCCTCTAACCTTTATACCGCGCTATCCCTTGAGTAATTTCATTACGCGCCGCATCAATGTCTGCCCAACCCGTCACTTTCACCCATTTACCGGGCTCTAAACTTTTATACTGGGTAAAAAAATGTTCAATTTGTGCGATTAAAATTTGATCCACATCGGTATACGCTTTAATGTGTTCGTATTGACGGGATAATTTTGTGACTGGCACAGCTAATACTTTATTATCGATGCCTGATTCATCTTCCATACGCAATAGTCCGACGGGACGGGCGCGGACCACAGCGCCGGCAAGCACGGGAAATGGCGTGATAACCAACGCATCAACCGGATCGCCATCTTCAGATAAGGTATTTGGAATATAACCATAATTACAGGGATAACGCATGCCTGTGGCCACAAATCTATCGACAAACAAAGCGCCGGAATCTTTATCCACTTCATATTTTACCGGATCACTGTGGGCAGAGATTTCAATAATGACATGGATATCATCAGGGATTGCGCGACCGGCGCTGACTACGTTTGGGTTCATGGGTGATCCTTATGCTTGTATGTGTAGGTAAGTGAGATCCTGTGCAGATTGTGCACAGGATCAACGCGTGTGATTTTACCATGTAATAGTAGACAGAGGTATCAGAAACTACGGTAATTATGCCGCATTACCGTGTTTATTTTTAAGCGGGGTGTAGCCCCCTGAGCCCGACGAGCGGTAGTTGAGTTCGTGCTCACGTTCTCTTGCATTGACTTTTTCCCAGTATTGACTGTCCCAGGCGAAGGTTAAGCGTCGCGTAATGGGCGCAAGGATGTAATTTAACCCAATCTGTAGCAGGGCTAATAAGGTAATCGGGCTTGCGTGGGCTTCATTTCGGGGGTTGGGACTCGCGGTTGCCATGGTGTACCTTACAAATTAAAAGAGTTATCAAATTTACTTGCATTAAAGATATTGGATATTAGCTTGAAAGTGAGATTCTCGCAACAAATTTGTATGGAAACTAAGAAAGTATTAATAATTCAACTTTGCTACGATGATTTGAAAGGTCTCTAAACTATTGTAGAATAGGAACCTTGCCCTATAAGAGTACACTATGATTAAGGCGTCCCATCCCTGGCAACACTGCATTGCCCCCATGATGGCCTGGACCGATAGGCATTACCGCTATTTAATGCGCTTGATTGCACCTCAAGTGCGCCTCTATACGGAAATGGTCACAACCGGCGCACTGCGTTTTGGGGATGCAAAACGGTATTTAGCCTTTTCGCCCCAAGAACACCCTGTGGCTTTACAATTAGGCGGTCATGATCCCGAGCAATTAGCCCTATGTGCACGCATGGGTGAGGATGAAGGTTATGATGAAATCAATATCAATATCGGTTGTCCTAGTGATCGCGTAAGTCAGGGCCGATTTGGCGCCTGCTTAATGGCAGAACCTGAATTAGTGGCCGAATGTGTGGCGCGCATGCAACAGCAGGTCAAGATCCCCATCACGGTAAAAACCCGTATCGGTATTGACCATTGTGAAGAATATGATTTTTTACGGCATTTTATAGCCACGGTGAAACAAGCGCCGTGTCAGACATTTATTATTCATGCCCGTAAAGCGTGGCTAAAAGGCTTAAACCCCAAACAAAATCGTGAAGTGCCGCCTTTACAGTATGAAACCGTTTATCAATTGAAAAAAGAGTTTCCGCAATTAACGATTATTGTTAATGGGGGGATCACGACCCACGCACACGTTGCACAACATTTACAACATGTGGATGGCGTGATGATAGGCCGCAGCGCGTATTATGATCCGTATTATTGGGCACAAACGCCTGAGGTATCCCGGTTTGATATTGCGCAGCAGTATCTCGAATACATGCTAGCGCAAAGCCAAAACAGTGCGCGCTTATGGCCCATGGCGCGTCATTTACTGAATTTATTTAATGGCATGCATGGGGCAAGACGTTGGCGCCAAACTTTATGTACCCACGCGCAAAAAAGCCAAGATTTGGCGGCCATACGCGCATCATTGCTGATGCTTAAAGTTTCTTAGCGATCAATTGATTTTTTAACCGTGTATACGTCGGTAAACCTTGGTGATAAGGAGGATACGCTTCACCTTGAATGAGTGGCGTCATATATTGACGGCAAGTATCGGTAATGTGAAAACCATCGGGTGTAATAAAGCCATCTGGCATCAGTTTTTCGTGATTTGCGACTTCTTTTAAAGAAGCGCTACCGATACGGTATTGATAGGGATTATCCGATACGCGAATAATAATCGGCATGACTGAGTGTTGACCTTGGTTCGCAAATTCCACTGCCGCTTTGCCTAAGGCATAAGCCTGCTCGACATCAACTAGGGATGCAATATGTCTTGCGCTGCGTTGTAAATAATCTAGCACGGCCCAGTGATATTTATAACCTAACTGTTCTTTTATCATTTGGGCGATGAGCGGCGCAACACCGCCTAATTGTTTATGACCAAACGCATCCGTTGTGCCTAAATCGCTTAAAAATTGTCCGGCTTCATTTTTGACACCCTCTGATACCGTAATGGTGCAAAAGCCTATCGTTTCAACCGTGTGTTGCACTTTAGCTAAAAATGCAGCTTTATCGAGTTTGCGCTCGGGAAATAAAATAATATGCGGCGCATCGAGCGGCCCTTCGTGCGCAAGCCCTGTGGCTGCGGCTATCCAACCGGCATGGCGGCCCATCACTTCCATAATAAAGACCTTAGTGCTGCTGGCGGCCATCGAGGCAATATCGTAACCGGCTTCACGCATGGAGATCGCGACATATTTAGCCACAGAGCCAAAGCCTGGGCAGTTATCCGTCAGCGCTAAATCATTATCGATGGTTTTTGGGATGCCGATACAGGTCATCGGATGGCCTAAAGATTCACTGATTTGCGAAACTTTATACGCGGTATCTTGCGAATCCCCACCGCCATTGTAGAGAAAATAACCAATGTCATGCGCGACAAAGACGTCTATCAGGCGCTCATATTGCTCACGATTTTCTTCTAAGCCTTTTAATTTAAACCGACACGATCCAAACGCTCCACCTGGAGTGACTTTTAAAGCTGCAATCGCCGCATCGCTCTCTAGACT
>Ga0206861_1092_pt1 | contig 13637 bp, 16 predicted proteins | sample Alteio_BWOrgCont_45_FD_152617 | JGI IMG/M metagenome (GOLD analysis project Ga0206861, IMG submission 152617) | Enriched cells from forest soil in Barre Woods Harvard Forest LTER site, Petersham, Massachusetts, United States -... | ecosystem: Environmental > Terrestrial > Soil > Temperate forest >... | reverse complement strand
GCCTGGTATTTTATGGCTTGCGGTACTGATGATTGTTGTGTCGGTGTTGTTTGCTGAACTTGCTGCGCAAAACTTATTGAAGATAAACCTATTGTCAATAGCATTGCGACTGTTATTCCTAATTTTTTCATGGTAAATTTTAGTGTTTGTAGTAGTTATTTAGTTTTATCAATCTTCAAGGTTTGGACCAATTGCTTATCTGCATCGTAAACCTTTAAAAAGTAGATGCCATTTGCATATGAGCTCAGATCAAACTGCTCCTGAGGTGTTGTCATAATCTTTGCAGTTATGGTTTTGCCATCCATATCTACTAATTCTACATTCAGGGTTTTACTTTCACCATTGTTTTGCAAATAAACGGTGCTTGTAACCGGATTGGGATAAGCACTCATATTCCCTTGTGGGGAAGAAGGGTTTATTACACTGGTAATAGTAATAGATGAAGGCTGCTGGAAACCCTGAGTTAGATAATTAGTTGGAGAACCATCTGTCTCTGACAACGGTTCTCCCAATGTCCAGCTTAGAGACGCATTTGAATTGACATAACAATTTCCGGCGGAGGCATAAACATCAGGCCCAGTGGCCTGTGCCATGCAGGCTCGTCCTCCAAGTACGAGCAGAGCTGCAATCAATGGCGGTTTAAATTTCATGATAATTGGTTTTTACAGTTTAGACCTTTATAGAGTTTCTATATGAGGCAAACATATCCCAGAGTAATAAGGAATTTATCAGAAATGTAATAAGTGGATATTGTGATGTAATAAATTGCAATGAGAATGTAACCGGTTACATCTTGATTTTTCTTTTGAAGAAAAAAATACATTTGTTGCTTCTAGGCTGATTACTGAGCACGATCCAGCCAGAGGTTGATTAGTGGTAATAACCTCAATTGGGAACAAAACTATACGTTTTGTTCCCTTTATTTCTTATACCTAGCCAATGATCATTGGCCAATAGCAATTCATATTTTACACTACTTACAATGAAATTATAATTGCGGAAATGGGTGCGGAATTTGAGTACTGAAATGGCACATTTAGAGCTAAAATGGCTGTTTTTCTTCGGTAGAAGCATGTTTACTCTGGAAGTCCTGAGAAGCATCAAGTCATTCTATTACAGTGGGTTGCTTACCTCTACACCTTTACTTTCAAGTTCCGTCGCTATGGTCTTGAAAACCGTTGAACCTTACGGGTTCCGGGGGTTCGAATCCCTCTCTCTCCGCAAAAAAAGGGCTAAAGTATTTTTTGAATACTTTGCCCTTTTTATTTTCCCCGGACTCTCTCCGGATTTTCATTAAATCTCTTTTACTTATCAAGCTATCTAGGCTGCTTGCTTGATTCCACCGATGAAACTGTTATTGCTTTAGCAGGCATAAACCACATTTCTACTCTTCTGTTTACTTCTTGTTCATCATCTGTACAAACAACTCCGTCAGAGCATTGGTTGAGAAACTTTGTTTTTCCATACCCTTTAGGTACAAGTCTTTTCTTTGCTATACCCTTAGACACAAGGTAATTTACAGTTGCTTTCGAGCGTTGCTCCGATAAGGTTTGATTATACGGAAATGTACCACGGCTGTCGCAATAACCATTTACAGTCATACTTACACCTGGGGTTTTGCGCAACACCTTTGCTATACTATCGAGTATCCTTGCCGCATCGGGCCTGATGTTTGATTTATTAAAATCGAAAGGTATACGCATTACTATTTTTTCAATGGCAACGGTATTATCCTCTTTCACAGGATTGCTTGCCATTATGTAATTATGAGTAGTGTCTTTAATAACAGTATCTGCTATAGCCAATTGCTTTTGTTTAGGTGGGCACTTATACCCAATAACGTATGCAGATGCAGTAATAGGGCAAGGCAAGCTATCCTTATCAATATCAAAGCAGTAAATATCCTCATCGCCCTTTCCACCATTTCTGTTCGATGAAAAATACCCGATCTTGCCTTCTTTAATAAAAGTAATTCCATAATCATCGCCCGCTGAATTGAATGGGGCTTTTAACACAGCTGCTTGCGCGTAAGTGCCATTTACATTTTTAGCGATACATATATCCATACCACCGTAACCCATATATCCGTCAGACGAGAAATAAAAATCGCCGCTTGAATCAATACTTGGGAACTTTTCATTTCCGAAAGTATTAATGTTAGGGCCCATGTTTACCGGCTTACCCCACAAGCTACCTTGCTTATCGCAATAATAAATATCGGCTCCGCCATACCCCCCAGGCATGTCCGACGCAAAATATATTCTAGAACCATCTTTAGTTAAATACGGTGTTGCCACCGAGAATGTATCATTATTATATTGGAAAGGCTTCATATCAATCCAATGACCATTTTTATTTACGGCGTAAAATATCTTATTCCGTTCAATTTTCAATGTCCTTTTTTCTTTCCCTTTTAAATCTTTGTTAACGCTGTTAAAATAAATAGTGTCAAAGTTTTTCGAGAAACAAACAGGACCATTATGATATTCTCTATTTATCAGATCACTTTCCAATGGCGTTACATTTCCAAAACTGGTATCGCCTTTACCTTTCTTCGCATAAAAAACGTGCAGGTAGTTCTCTCCATCCCAACTATACACTTTCGAACCATGCCCGTCTGCTTTGCGCGATGAAATAAAAACCACGCCATCTTTATATAGCATGGGGCTTAAGTCAGATGAGTTTGAGTTAAGAGCTGACACTGCGGTTATGGTAATAGGCAAATCAAATTGATGGTCCTTTACAATTGTATCACATGAGTTCATATAAAACAAGCCTCTTTTATCAGAAGGAGCCATATCGGCATATGTCTTAAAAGCCACTTTCGCGTCTGCATACCTTTCATTCGTTTTCAGCATTAAACCGTAATTGAGGTAAAACGCAGTATTGGTATAATGCCCGATGGCATTAACTTTATCGTAGGCAACCTGAGCGTCTTTATAACGGTGCATTTTTTGGTAGCATTCTCCCAATTTATAATATACATCCTGTGTAGGGTGCTTTATTGAAGCTTTTTCATAAAGCTTTGCAGCTTTAAAATATTGCCATTTGCAAAAAAGTGTATCAGCCCTGCGGGTTTGCGCTGTCGCAAAAAGGGAAAGTAAAACTGCGAACGTTAATATAATTATCTTTTTCATTTTTGTTTTTTATTAATCGTTAAAAATATTTTGGACTTGTCATTTTTGTTTTGTTGCTGAATACATCCCACCCCAGCATTATTTCATTGGTGGCACCCATGTAATCTACGCTCTTGCTCAGGTAAAAATCATATGAATAGCCAAGGCGTATGCGATTAGCCACATCATATTCAATACTTAATATAAGCGCGTTATCCATACCGTTTATATCAATTCTCTTATCAGTTCTTAAACCAGCGCCAATAAATAACCTGTCATGAAATATCAGTGATGCATCCAGGTCAATGTCTGCAGGTGCACCCTGAACGTACTTTGCAAGTACCGAAGGCCTTATGCCTACATTATCGCTAAGCGGTGCAACAAAACCAGCTGTTAAATAATAGGTCCTGAAAAAATCGTTATCGCCTGCCATATTATCGCTCTGCAGGCCGAAATCGGGTTGCATAATGTGCTTCACCGAGAAACCTGCAAAAAATTTATCCTTATACAGATACACGCCTACGTTAGCATCTGGCGCCCATGACGAGGATACATTGTTAGCGAATGACGGATCAGCAGCGTCTTCAATAGCTATCTTATTATAGGAGATATTCACATTATCCATACAACCTTCAATACCGAATGACAGCCTTGTGCTTTCTCCCAAGTGAAGGTGATACGCAAAAATGGCCGATATCTCCGTATTGGTTAATGGTCCCGTTTGGTCACTATAAAGCTGCAAGCCAAGTCCTACATTACTGCCCGGTATCATACCATGCATTCCCATTGCTTCAGTAACGGGTGCTCCTTCCATACCTACCCATTGGGTTCGGTAAACCATAGTACCCGAAAAAATTCCGCGGCTACCTGCATAAGCAGGATTAATATACAGCGGGTTGAAAAAATATTGAGAGAAAGAGGCGTCCTGTTGCGCAAAGGCTCCCACGGCCATTAATAGTGCGCTTAGTGTAGTTATAATTTTGTTTTTCATAATGCAATTTTGTTTTGTATATTTCTCTTTAGGTTTTATCTTTTAATAAATACCCATCCGCGTTTTTCAGTGTTGTTATATCTAATTATATAATAGTATGTTCCGTCAGCCAGGTCAGTTCCGTTCATATCCTGCCCGGCCCATCTAACGTTTACGTTATCATAATTTGTTCCGTTCCATACTTCGCTTCCCCAACGGTTGGTGATCAATACAGTGTTAGATGGATAGCAATTAAGCATCGGTATGTTCCACCAATCGTTTACACCATCTCCATTAGGTGATATTCCCGTATAAAATTCATTATTAGTTTCAACTATTATCTGTACCTGGTTTGTCATAAAGCAACCCGTAGTTGTATCTTTTTCATATAAACTATACAGTATGGTAGCACCCGGTGTTGCTGTTGGCTGCGCAATGGTTGTTGAGTTTAAACCGGTTGCGGGGCTCCATACATAAATGTCTCCTATTACAGCCGGAGCTCCTAATACTATATCTCCTGCACCGCAAAGAAACTGGCCTGTACCCGTGTTAGCTGCAGGTAGCGGATTTACTGTTACCATTACAGTGTCTGTATTTGAGCAACCTCCGTTGGTTACCATTACTATATAACTGGTAGACAAAGCAGGGCTTGCATTAGGCTGTGCATCATTTACTGAATTTAAACCATTAGCCGGTGACCAACTATAAGTAAATCCTGCCAGAGCGGGGGTGCCTATAGTAGTAGTATCACCTTTACATATAACTCTGTCTGGCCCGGCATTGGCTATTGGTAAGTTATTTACCGTTACCAGTACCGTACCTGTACCAATCGTATTGCATATTCCTCCGGTTACCGTAAGCGTATAGGTAATACTGCCAGCAGGGCTTGCATTGGGTTGTGATGAAGTTGCAGAACTTAAACCCGCAGCCGGTAGCCACGCATATGTTATTCCTGCAACAGCAGGGGCGCCTATACTTGTACTATCGCCTATGCAAATACTTTTATTCGGGCCTGTATTAGCAATTGGTGCAGGGGCCACATTAACAAACACTGTATCGGTATTGGTGCAGCTAAAGGCAGTATTAGTTACCGTAACAATATAAGTTGTAGGCACTGACGGGCTTGCATTAGGTTGTGCGTCTGTACTAGAATTTAATCCTGCCGCAGGTGACCAGCTATATGTATTACCCGGTAAAGCGGGCGTGCCAATACTTGTGCTATCGCCCATACAAATGTTCTTATCTGGGCCGGCATTGGCTATTGGTAATGGGTTAACCTTTACGGTAACCGTATCGGTATTGCTACATATACCATTCGTAGCAGTTAGTGTATACGTGGTAGTGCCTGCAGGGCTCGCATTTGGCTGCGATGCTGTTGCTGAATTTAAGCCACCCGTCGGCAACCAACTATATGAAACTCCATTAACAGCCGGAGCTCCTATTACTGCGCTATCTCCTTTACAAATTACTTTATATGTACCTGCATTTGCTACAGGTTGCGGAACTACATTAACCATAACGGTATCGGCATTAGTGCAGCTAAAAGCAGTGTTGGTTACAGTTAAAATATACTTTGTGGGCACTACAGGACTTGCGTGCGGTTGTGCGTCAACACTTGAGTTTAATCCTGCAATAGGTGACCAGCTATATGTGTTGCCTGCAATTGCAGGAGTTCCTATAATAGTACTGTCGCCCATACAAATAGTTTTATCGGGGCCGGCATTGGCTATTGGTAAGGGGTTAACTTTTACAGTAACCGTATCACTATTAGTGCATGTACCATTTGCGGTTGTGAGTGTATAAGTGGTAGTAACCTCTGGGCTGGCATTAGGTTGAGAAGAAGTTGATGAATTAAGTCCTGTAACAGGCAACCAAGCATATGTTACTCCCCCGATTGCAGGAGCGCCAATACTTACACTGTCGCCTTTACAAATTACTTTATATGTACCTGCGTTAGCTGCGGGTTTAGGATAAACACTAACGGTAACTGTATCCGTATTCTTGCAGCCCTTTATTGTATCTGTTACTGTTAAAGTATACACGGTAGTTATTGCCGGGCTAGCATTAGGCTGGGCCGCAGTATCGTAATTTAATCCGGTAGCGGGTAGCCAATTGTAGGTTACTTGTGCGGTTCTTGCTGTGCCAATGCTTGTACTATCGCCTCTGCATATACCTTTAGCAGGGCCTGCATTGGCAGTAGGTAATGGATTAACGACAACGATTGTTGGGCCTGTATAATCAGTACACCCATCAAGATAGGTTACACCTACTGAGTATACTGCACCAACTACAACCGGAATACTTTTTGTTGTACTTCCGTTCGACCAGCTGAAGCTTGCTCCGTTAGACGCCGTAAGTATGAGCGGTGTTCCCACGCAGAAATTTGCAGTATCACCTGCTGTAATGTAGGCGCTTGGAACGGGTTTTACGATAATAAGCAATAGGCCCGAATTTGAACATCCTGTAACTGAATTGGTAACTGTTAATGTATATGTAGTAGTATCGTCGGGACTTGCCTTAGGGTTTGAAATGTTATAAGCGCTTAGTCCACTGTTTGGAGTCCATTGATATGTATTGCCTGCAACCGGTGCGTTACCTATTAATATAGTATCGCCATAGCATATAGTATCCGAAGGGCCCGTTAAAACTACAGGCAGTGGATTTACAGTAAGTGATGCATTAGTTGATGTCTCGCTGGAAGGAGACAGATCCGTTACAACAACATTATAATCATATGCGCTATCAGGCACACGGGCCGGATTAAATGTAAGTATAGCTGTATTGGCGCCTGAAATACTTCCCGTATCTATCAGGTTTACGGTTCCTTTTCTCCACTGGTATGTAAGAACACCTGTACCTGTTGCCGTTACCGAAAAACTGACCGGGCTTCCGGCACAAACTGTTTGATTAGCCGGTTCTGTTATAATAACAACAGGTAGGGTATGTGCGAAACTAATATTGCGGGAAACCAGTAGAATAATGACTGATACTATAATGCGTAATAATCTGCTTTTCATTTTATTTATAAATAATATGTGAATTAATTTTCACGATGCGAAAGTGCGCCTGTTACAGGGAACGGGTATTACATAACATATCAGGAGAGTTACATCATTCACATAACCCTATTAGGATACTCTATTAACTGAATAAATGCTTGAATTGTCACATTTAGACACTAAATAGTCACATAATGAGGCAAAAAGCCTCAAAAAGATGCCGGTATTTTTTTTATTTTGGTTTTAGCTACCTAAAAGGAGTTATATTCGCCACTCTTATAAAAACGATGATTATACAACATGTTAAAGAAGGCGAGAACTTAGAAAGGTCTCTAAGTGCTTTTAAAAAGAAGTTTCAACGTATTGGCGTTGTAAAAGAACTTAGAGCAAGGAAGATGTATCTGAAGCCTTCGGTTGTTCGCAGGCAGAAGAAACTGAAAGCAGTTCTCCGCCAAAAGTATATCGACTCTCAAGAGTAGATCAGCTTATACTTTCTCCGCTATTACTACCATTTCCTCGCCAATATTCATGGCCGACATGGTATTGTATATCATATCGTGGAAGAATAGCATGATCTTTAGCATCCACTTAGGCCTATTAGTAGTCTTATTATAATATTCCTGGCGCTCAGCCGATGATATAACTGTTGTTTTGTTCTTATTGCCTTTCAGTTTCTTTACCATTGGCAATATGGTGTACATAAGCAATAACTTCAATTCCATTGACGATTTAAAGGTCCTTACCTTAAATCCATTCTCCTCCAGTATTTTGGTCATAGTCTTTATAGAGAAGTAATTCACGTGGTCAAGTCCCATCATTTTCCAGTTGGCCTTTTGGTTCTTGGCAATAAAACTATCAATCTGAGGGACCTGTATCACTATATAACCACCTTTCTTAAGCATACTACAGCACTTTACAACTACCTTCTTGCACTCATCAATGTGTTCTAACACATCCCACATCGTAATCATATCGTAATAGTTCTCCTGAACTTTCATGTCAAAAAAATCAATCTTCTCTACAGGTAATTTCAAATCATCCTTAGCATAACGGTAAGGCATTTCAGATATCTCAATACCCGATACATCGTATCCTAATTGTCTTCCTGCTTCTAAAAAGTGTCCCCATCCTACTCCAAGGTCAAATAGCTTACCGTCTTTCTGATATTTTTTTAAAAGCTTATATCTTAAAAAATGACGTTGCAGTTTAAGCCAATCATTCCCTTTACGGACTTGTTCTAATACTTTCTCGTCCTTATAATTGGTGTATACTATATCCTTACGATAATAGTAAGGCAAAAAGACAAACTCACACACCGAGCATTCCACAATGCTCATACCATCTTTTACAAAGGCTTCTTTAAATTTCTGTGGGTCTTTATTTCCACAAACTTTGCATTCAATACCTTCTAATACTTCCGGTTTTATCATATCTATTATCAGTCTGTTACAAATATAAGGGTTTATGTTTGCACCGTTAATAACAGGTTATACTGCAACCAAAACAATAGTTTTGCGTTATTGGTTAAAGCCCTGGCTATAATGACTGAAATTGAATTGCTGGAAAGAATAAAGAACGATCCTTTTGAATTTTCAGAACTATTTAAGGCATATTACAAACCCATCTTTGGCTATATATTCAGGCGTACAGGTAGTTTTGATGATACTGCCGATATTGCTGCCGATACTTTTCTTAAAGCCTTTAATGGTATAAAAAACTTCAACTATAGGGGTATATCTATAAAAGTTTGGCTTTACCGAATTGCCACCAATGAAACAAATCAATATTTCAGGCACAAACAAAAGCATCATGCCGTATTTGAGCGGCTTGATTTTGAGAACAAAAATAATTTCAATACTCTGCTTACCGACGATTGTAAAGAACTGGAGGCTAAACTCCAAAAACATGAACAGTTTTTATCAATATTAACCCATCTTAAAACCTTGCCGGTAAAATACCAGGAAGTTATTTCATTACGCTATTTCGAGGGAAAAGACAACAAGGAAATAGTTGAGATACTAGATATTAATGAAGGGACTTTGAAGTCTTTATTATCGAGAGGGGTAGAGAAACTCCGTGAAAAATGCAACCAATTATAACATTCAGCATTATTGACTATGGAACAAACGAATTTTGAAAATATATTACTCAACATGAGCAAGCCTCACATTGAAGAACTAAAACACCAGGATATGTTAGAACATGCTATTATAAAAGCCAAAGATGCCTCATCGCTCAGTTGGTGGTGGTTAAGTATACCATTATACGTAATTGCTGCATTTTGTATGAAGAGTTTTTTTATGCCGGGTGCAACACTTACTTCAAGCGTACATGAGCTTAGCAGCAAACAACCATACTTATCATTATTGCTTTTTATTGTAGTACCTATAGCGTCAATATTATTGAATGGCTTAAGTATCCGAAAAGTCTACTCAATTTTTGGTGGTGTAAGTAAACTAAAGGCAGTAGAAGAAACCTGGTTTAATGTACTCATGATTGTTGCATCTCTACTTATTTTAATAACCTATATAATTTAATATACTATGCGCCTGCCCTGGTTTAAACGTTCCGGAATATTTTTCATTCCATCATCGCTAATTGGTTGGTTACTGTTTTTAGCCGCTCTTGTTTATGCAGTTTATACTTTCATACAGATCAATAACGAAAATCATTCGGTTAGCGATACACTTATCAATTTTGTATTCAGCCTTTTAATCATTGGGGCCATTTATTCATTAATTGCTTATATCAGCATCCGCGCACATAAGGCAAAATAAGGGCGTATATAACCCAAGGCTAACATATCTTTTGTATTTTAGATATATTAAATTAGCCTACAGTGAATAAGAAGATTGAAATAAAACGTTTGGGTAAAAAAGACGTTGAACAGTTTAAAGAAATGATAAGCCTCTTCAATGAGGTTTTCGAGATAAAGAAACACAAATCAACCAAGAAGACTTATTTGCAAAAGGTACTAAAGGAATCTTCCTTTATTGCCATGGCAGCCATATACAATAACGAAATAGTAGGTGGCCTTACTGCTTATGAATTGCCTATGTATTATGCTAAGTATTCAGAGGTTCTGATTTACGATATGGCCGTCCTGTCAGAATATCAAAGGCAAGGTATTGGCAAAAAACTGATCGCAGCATTAAAGAAGTATTGTCGTAAAAAAGGAATACAATACATTTTTGTACCGGCTAATGAAGAAGATGCGCATGCGCTGGCCTTTTATACTTCTACCGGAGGCAAACCCGAAAAGGTTGTGCACTTTAACTATAATGCAAACTAAAGTCTCTCTATAGAAATGATCAAGCAATTTAATAGTGTAACATCTCTTTAATAATAACGTAGACCATAAGATGACAAACATTACACTTTCACCTATTGGGTATGTTAAGAATTTACGCAATGATATGAGCGACGATCATTGGGGGAATGTATTATCGGAAATTACATTGATTGACAGTCTGCCTGAAGATTGTTTTGAAGGTATAGAAACCTTTTCGCATCTTGAAATTATTTACCATTTTAATAAAGCAGACGAATCGAAAATATTACGCGGCGCGAATCACCCACGCGAAAATAAGGCATGGCCCAAAGTTGGTATTTTCGCCCAACGTAAAAAGGACAGGCCAAACCATTTGGGTGTTACCATTGTAAAGCTTATTTCCAGGAGCGGGAAGTCGTTAATAGTGTCTAACCTCGATGCTGATGATGGAACACCGGTGTTAGATATTAAACCGGTTGTGAAAGAATTTTTACCACTAGAAGAAGTAAAGCAACCAGCCTGGATAAGCCAGCTGATGAAAGATTACTGGAAATAATTATTCGTCCTTTTTCTTCAATGTAGTTTTCCGGGGGCCAAATATCTTAATGGGGTTACTGTTCTTATCCGTAAACTCACTTCCAAGAAAATAGCCGAACGCTTTTGTTTTCGGGCGCATATCTAGCAACACTTTTATAATAGCAGTAAGTGGAATACCCAATATCATACCTGCAGTGCCCCATATTTGCCCTCCAATAAGCAATACCACAATGGCTACAAAGGGGTTAATGCTTACCCGCCTGCCAACAATTCGTGGAGTTATAAAATTCGATTCGAGAAACTGCACACCAAAAAATACTGAAGCTACACCCACTGCAGGCAAAACAGAATCGTGTGTAACTAAAGTATATAGTATTGGTAGCAGTGCACCCATAAATATTCCTATATAGGGTATTATAGTAAGCGAGGCTGCGAAGAATGCGAAAAACACTGCATGATCTGCACCTACAATAAGCAAGCCAATTGTATTTAATGAACCTATTATAAAAATAACAGTTAACATTCCTAATAAGTAATGCTGCACCAGCTTTTGAATGTTAGTTATCAGGTGTGCGGCCTCATCCTGCTTCTCTGCTTCTAATAAAGCAAAAGCAAAGTCCTTAAAGTCATTATTGTATAATAGGAAACAAAACACATAAACTCCAATGAGCACCAGACTGCTAAAAATATTGGTGGTAGTGGCTATAGTACCCGATAAAAGGTCGCCACTGTAGCTCATTAGTTTTATTTTGGCATTACTTATCCATGATGTGAACGTAGCATCCTCTATTTGCCAATGGTCGGCCATATAAGCCTGCAACCTGTTCAACTTTTCATTTATCTTACCGCTTAAGCCTCCCAGGTCGGTTAATACGCTTGTAATTTGCTTACTAACAAATAAAAATGTAACGAATATTATAGACAAGACCAATAACATTGTAATAACCACTGATAAAACTTCCGGAACTTTCCATTTTACAAGTCGCTTGTAAACAGGGTATAGCAATAATGAAAGCAACGCTGCAATTAATATAGGCAGCAAAAAATCTTTAGCATACACCAAAATTATGGTACCCAGCACCATTATCAGGAGCCACGATGTAAGCTTAATTGAAAATGGAAGTTTCAAAATATCTTTGTTATTTGAAGCAAAGGTATGAAATCAGTTTGTTTTGCTAACTTTATAAAATAAATCATGCCTATGGAAAATACTAATGACCAGCCTTTAAACCTACTTAAAGATCAGGTTACCGAATATATAGAACTAAAGAGCGAACAAGCTAAATTGGGTGTAATAGAGAATACGGCTAAAGTTACTGCCTACTTTTCAAGCGCCATTATAATAATTTCTCTGCTTATGTTTTGCTTGTTGTGCCTTCTGGTTGCCGGCTCATTTTTTCTGGGGCAATGCTTACATAATTATGGTTTAGGGTTTTTAATTTCTGCAGGTATATTCCTGTTGATATTACTACTATTCTTACTGGTATGGCGAAAAAAGACCGAGACTTCCATCATTAACAAAATAATTAATTTAACGCTGGGCGATGGAAACAACTAAAGAGGCTATATATAATCTGGAGGCTTTACAAAAGAGAAAAGCTGAACTCGGCATACTTTGCAAAGCGAAAGAACAGGAGATAGGAGAACACCTGGAATACATTGGTAATAATTTGGGGCCTATTGCCATACGATCGTTCTTTGGTGGCAAATGGAAAAAGGAAGCAGGAACAAAAGCCGAGATTATAAGCGTATTAGTTGCCGAAGGAGTTGAAGCTGCTATGGAAATACAGCAGGACCCTCATAACATTAAAGACAAGCTTGTAAGCTTTGTAAAGAAATCGGCATCGGGAATAATAAGCCTGTTAATCAGGCAATAGTATCGCCGAGAAGCGCTGAGTTCCAAAACTTAAGCGGGGTAATTTTCTATACCGATCAGGTATGCACTCTGGTAAGTGATTATTTTTTTAGATAACCAATAACAGCCATATGCAAAGAAAGGGGCAAATAATACATCAATAGTGTAATGCACGTGCTGTATCAATAATAAACACGCCACAGAAATAGTTGCCAGAAATGTATAGAGCTTATCGAATTTTTTTGTCGAACACAAATAAAGCAAGCTTACAATAGCTGTATGACCTGAAAAGAAAAGATCGCGCGATATAAAACGATATTGATACAGCATGCTACCCATAGGGTCTCTTAACACTATAAGATTATGAGGAGGCATGAATCCTGTAGCAGTAATAGTAATCATGCGGGCAATTAATTCAAGTATAAGCGCAAACAGGAATGTGATAAGTATATTAGGGTTGCCAATACCACGCAGCGCGAATAGTAATGCGGCACTGCCCATTATTGTAACTATAAATGCTGAGACATCCATGGCCGGTAGCTTTTGCAATATCCAATCATTTAGCTGTACCCCTTCCTTACTATCCTGTATATAGTTAAAGAAAAAGGATGTAGTCACCATTACAATGCCCAATAGTAATATACCGCCAATAAAATTCATTCGGAAAGCCCTATTACTCCAAGCAGCTATCCAATTATTTTTTATCATGTCAAGCCTCTTCAACATATCAAGTCGTCTTTCTATAATTTAAAACCGCCCATGTATTAAGTACCAGTCCAATCAGGAATACAAATAATATGTGCATGCGTATATCGTGCAGGCCACTACCTTTAATAACCACCATACGCATTACATCAATAAAATAACTTACCGGGAAAAGGTGAGTTAC
>Ga0206861_1105_pt1 | contig 13940 bp, 12 predicted proteins | sample Alteio_BWOrgCont_45_FD_152617 | JGI IMG/M metagenome (GOLD analysis project Ga0206861, IMG submission 152617) | Enriched cells from forest soil in Barre Woods Harvard Forest LTER site, Petersham, Massachusetts, United States -... | ecosystem: Environmental > Terrestrial > Soil > Temperate forest >... | reverse complement strand
AAGACGGGGGGATTTTGCGATCTTTGATTAACCCCAGGGCGTAATTTAAGACACCCACAATTTAGATGTATATAATCATAGAACCTAGCCTCCTCAATTATTGTGATACCTAAACCCATGAATAAAGAAAAATCCATATTAATTGTCACCGGTGGCACGGGTGGACATGTCTTTCCTGGCCTAGTGTTGGCGCAGGCATTCCAGCAAAGTGGCTATCAAGTGACTTGGCTTGGGACTGAAAAAGGCATAGAAGCTAAACTGGTCCCCCAAGCCGAGATCCCACTTGATTTTTTACAAGTCACGGGCTTGCGCGGTAAAGGTTATGCTTCACTAGTTTATGCGCCCTGGCGTTTACTGCGTGCTTTATGGCAAGCGCATCGGGTGATAAAAAAACGCCGGCCCGATTTAGTCATAGGCTTGGGCGGTTTTGTCTCGGGTCCGGGCGGGCTTGCGGCTTTTTTACACGGTATTCCTTTAGTGTTGCATGAACAAAATGCCGTGGCCGGGATCACCAATCGATTTTTAGCCCACTTCGCACGACTCGTGTTTTCCTCTTTTCCCCATGCGTTTAAATCGGATAAAATCCTGGTCACTGGTAATCCTGTGCGCAAAGCAATTCTTGACTTACCTGCGCCCGCGCTGCGTTTCCAAGCGCGCACTGATCCTATCCGGATTTTAATCCTAGGGGGCAGTCAAGGTGCTATACGGTTAAATGAATTACTGCCGGAAGCTTTGCAACTTGTCCAAGTGCCTTTATCGATTTGGCATCAAACTGGGGAGGCGACTTTTCTTACTACCACGCAAGCGTATCAAGCCTCATCGCTAGACTATCGGGTCGAGCGATTTATTGATAATATGGCCGAGGCTTATGGCTGGGCTGATCTTGTGATTTGCCGCGCAGGGGCGACGACGATTGCAGAGCTGATTGCGGCAGGATTGGGTGCCATTTTAATTCCTTATCCGAATGCCACCGATGATCATCAAACCGCAAATGCTTTATATTTAGTCCAAGGGGAAGCGGGGATCTTAATGCCGCAAGCAAGCCTGACGGTGGCATTATTAGTAGAAAAAATGAATACAATGGCGCAGCGTGATGCGTGTTTGCGCTTAAGCTTAGCTGCGCGGGCATTGTATCAAGGCGACGCCGCAGCACAAATAGTCGAAAATTGTGAGGATATTTTAAATGAAAAACCTTAATCGCTCCATGAGCCAAGATGTCTTAGCGATGCGGAAAATTAAACATCTGCATTTTGTCGGCATAGGCGGTGCGGGCATGAGCGGTATTGCCGCCGTGTTGTTGAACCAAGGTTATCAGATCAGTGGATCGGATCAGAATCAGAGCATCGTCACGCAACAATTAAAAAAATTAGGGATAGAGATTTTTATTGGTCATGATCCTGCACAAATTATGGGTGCGCAAGTCGTGGTGCAATCTACTGCGATTGCAGATGATAATCCAGAAATTATGGCAGCAAGAGCTGCGCGTATTCCAGTCGTGCCTAGAGCGCAAATGTTAGCCGAACTCATGCGGTTTCGTTACGGCATCGCCATTGCGGGCACCCATGGAAAAACAACCACGACGAGTTTAGTGGCCAGTTTATTTGCTAAAGGCAATTTAGATCCCACTTATGTCATCGGCGGACGCCTAAATAGTTCCGGCGCACACGCCAGTTTAGGCACCAGTCATTACTTGATCGCTGAAGCGGATGAAAGCGATGCCTCATTTTTATATTTAAATCCTATGGTCTCCGTGGTGACGAATATTGATGCCGATCATATGGCCACTTACGACGGTGATTTTAATAAACTTAAACAAACCTTTTTAGATTTTCTGCATCGCGTGCCGTTTTATGGTTTAGTCGTATTATGTTGGGATGAGCCGGTGTTACGCGAATTGTATCCCTTAATTAACCGCAGCGTGCTGACCTATGGATTTCATCCCGATGCGGATTTGCGTGTGATGGATTATCAGCAACAAGGTTTGCACAGTCACTTTAATATTTGTTTTAAAAATGGCGAGCCCGCATTGCCTATTACTTTAAATTTACCTGGACAACATAATGCCAGCAACGCTGTTGCGGCAGTTGCGATTGCGAAAGAAGAAGGGGTGAGTGATGAGGTGATCCAAGCGTGTCTTGCCGAATTTTCCGGGGTGGGACGGCGGTTTCAAGTGAAATCAGAGGTTGATTTTGCAGACAAAAAAATTACCATAGTGGATGATTACGGTCATCATCCGCGTGAACTTATGGTGACGCTACAAGCGGCAAGACAAGCTTGGCCAGGCAAACGTTTGATCTGGGTGTTCCAACCGCATCGTTATACCCGTACGCGCGATTGCTTCGAAGATTTTGCGCAGGTATTAAGTGAAGTTGATCAATTATTATTATTAGAGATTTATTCTGCAGGGGAAGTGCCTATTCCCGGGATAGATAGCCGCGCGCTGTGTCGTGCGATACGCGGGCGTTGTCAGCTGGAGCCTATTTATGTGTCCGATGTTCAAAGCGTACTCGCGGTATTAGCGAATATTATTGAAGAAGATGATATCGTTATTCTGCAAGGGGCAGGTACAGTGGGACAGTTGTTGGCGCAGTTTTAAGCTGTTTTCGGTTTGGCATGCACTAATTGCATCCCTGATAATATGAGTGCCGTACCGAAATACATCACGCCAGATAAGGTTTCTTCTAAAAAAACCACCCCGAAAAAAATACTGAAAATAGGGAGTAGGAATACAGAAGTGCCTAAGGCCACAGCGCCGTATTCTTGCAGCACATGGAAATAAACCACAAACGCAACAGCCGTACCAAAAAAAGCCAGCCCGAGTATGCTGCCCCAGGCCGAAGGAGTCATTTGGGTGATGGGGGCAAGTCCTTCAAGACTAAGGGCTAAGGGCAATAAATACACCGTAGCGAAACTGACTTGGAGCGCCGGCAGCGCCAGGGTGCGGGTATTGCGTAAAAATAAGCGGCCATAAATAATGCCTACGGCATAAGACACAGCTGCGAGTCCCACGGCCAATACGCTTAAGGTATCGGCTTGTTGCGCCTCACGCAAGCCCGGAAGCAGCAAAACTAAAAATCCTATCAAGCCTAATGCAATCCCAATCATTCTTTTGCCGTTTAGTTTTTCATCATGGATCAACACATGTGCTAGTAACGCAGTCACTATGGGGGTGATCCCATTAATAATACCGGCAAGTGCGCTCTCGATATATTGTTCAGCAATATTGAACAGGGTAAACGGCAGCGCTTGCGAAAAAATGGCAATAATCGCCGCATGGCCGATGATCGACCGGGAAGGAAGAGGGCTGTGACGCAGCCATACAAACAACCATAAAAAAAGCGCAGCAATCCCGACGCGTAAGGTGGTTAAGGTAAAGGGTAGGGTTCCCCCTTCCAGTGAGATTTTGATCAATAAAAAAGACGGGCCCCACAACAAGCCTAATAAAAAAATAAATGCGAATGATTTAATGTTAATATTGATCATTTAATTGTATCAATCTAGGCTGTAATCAATTAGAGATGGTATCATGTTATGAATAATTTGAACACGCATACTTCTGCGCCTTTACGTGGCCTCCTCACGCATGAGCGATCCTTATCGGATTTAAATACCTGGCATGTGGGTGGGTTTGCTACGCAAACCTATGCGCCTGCAGACCTAGACGATTTATGTCAATTTTTAAAAGCTTTACCTGAGACGGAATTGATCGTTTGGTTGGGATTAGGCAGTAACGTATTAATTCGTGACGAGGGCATTAAAGGTACGGTGATTTTAACCTATCCCGGTTTAAGTGGTTTGCGTCGTGTAGGCACCCAAGTTTATGTGGAAGCCGGAGTCACTTGTGCAAAACTTGCAAAGTTTTGCGCGAAACAAGGGCTTGCGGGCGGCTGCTTTTTTGCGGGGATCCCGGGCACACTCGGAGGTGCGCTTGCGATGAATGCCAGTGCATTTGGCGGCGAAACCTGGCCTTTGGTTAAACACGTATGGACGGTTGATAGACAGGGAAAACGGCATCAACGTGCAGTAGAGGAATTTAAAGTCGGTTACCGGGAAGTGCACAAACCTGCAGAAGAATGGTTTATTGCGGCGCAACTGCAGTTGACGGTGGCAGAAGATATTGAGAGGGAAGCGCAGAAAATTCGTGCGCTCATTAAAGAGCGGCGGGAAAAGCAACCCATAGGTGAGCCGAGTTGCGGATCGGTATTTCGTAATCCACCCGGGGGATTTGCGGCGCAATTAATTGAACAATGTGGATTAAAAGGTTATCAGCAAGGGGGGGCTATTGTTTCGCCTAAGCATGCTAATTTTATTATTAATACCGGTACGGCTACGGGAAAAGAAATTGAGGCACTTATTTTGCATGTACAAGCGCAGGTGCGCGCACAAACGGGGGTGCAATTAGTACCCGAAGTTCATTTTTTAGGAACACAGTAATGAATTATTTACAAACAATAGAAGGTTTAGGCAATTTAAATCGTAATCCGCGTGAATATGGCAAAGTAGCGGTATTAATGGGCGGGGATTCTGCAGAGCGTGAAGTGTCTTTAATGTCAGGTAATGCGGTCTTGCAAGCGTTGCTAAGAAAAAATGTCGATGCGCATGCAATTGATGCGCGCTTTGCAAGCCTAATCCCGCAGCTTTTGGCGGGTAAATTTGATGCGGCTTTTATTATCCTGCACGGTCCAGGCGGTGAAGACGGCACGATACAAGGTTTATTAGAAATTTTACGCATCCCATTTACCGGTTGTGATGTAGCTTCTAGCAGTATTGCGATGAATAAGGTGGCGAGCAAGCGGATTTGGCAAGCATTGGGTTATCCGGTACTCCCCTGCGAAATTTTAGAGCCTGATTTTAATCCTAAGGCCTTGGTAGAAAAATTAGGTCTACCGATTGCGATTAAGCCCAGTAATCAAGGCTCAACGGTAGGTGTCAGTAAGGTGCAGCATATTGATGAATTGTTGCCTGCTTATGAAAAAGCGTCTGCATTTCCAGGGTTAGTGATGGCCGAGCCGTGGATAGAAGGAAAAGAATATACCGTAGGCATAGTGGGGCAGACTATATTACCGACTATTTATATCCAACCGGCTGAAGCCTATTATGATTATCATGCGAAATACCATTCTGATGAGACACAATATTTTGTTCCCAGCGGTTTGAGCACGCAACACGAGCAACAACTCGCAAATATTTCTTGGCAAGCGTATCAAGCTTTAGGGTGTAGCGGTTGGGGCCGTGCAGATTTTATACAAGATAAAGCGGGGAATTTTTGGATCTTAGAAATGAATACCGTCCCCGGTATGACGGATCACAGCTTAGTACCTATGGGGGTGAAAGCCATGGGTTTAACCTTCGATGATTTAGTATTAGCCATTTTGGAAAGTATTTGGTCTAAGAAACAAGCGTGGTCATAAAGATGTCGCAGGGAATTTTAAAAAGTTATTTGCGACGCAGTGCACTATTATTCTTGCTGCTTTTGGCTATATTGCTTATTATAGGCTATACCTATGTGAAGGATCGCACGGTATGGCCGATCAAATCCGTGCAAATTACTACTGAATTAAAACATATTCATTCCGCTTTGGTGCAAGAAATAGTCACACCTTATATTGCGGATAGTTTTTTTACAGTGAGAATGGCTGCCCTGCAACAAGAATTGGAGCAGCTGGCCTGGGTTGAAGACGTAAGTATTGAGCGTGTATGGCCGGAGACGTTAAGAATTGCCGTGCATGAGAAAAAGCCCGTGTTACGCTGGAAGGAGACAGGGCTCATTAGTAGTAAGCGGGTTTTGTTTTATCCTGAAGAAAATTATACGGCCAATTTACCGCGTTTGAGTGGCTATGATGCATACTACAATGAAGTGGTCAGCGTATTTTTGCAGTTAAATGCAGCGTTGGCCAAAGTAAACTTGTCGATCGTGGCACTTGATTTAAGTCCGCGCTTGGCGTGGTCTATGCTATTAAGTAATGGCCTGCATTTATATTTGGGACAATACGATATTGATCAGCGCTTGACGCGGTTTATTCAGGCAGTGGATAAACTTGACCTCAAGCACGCCCAAGAGTTGTACGTTGATTTGCGCTATACAAATGGATTTGCATTAGGAAAGAAGAAAAGCTAAATGGAATTACGAAATGGCTAAGAAGAATGAAAAACATTTGATAGTTGGGCTGGACATAGGCACCTCAAAAGTAGTGGCAATCGTAGGAGAAATCTCTCCTGAAGAAGACAAAATCGATATTATTGGCATAGGCCATCATCCTTCTAGAGGCTTAAAAAAAGGCGTGGTGGTTAACATCGAGGCGACAGTGTCTTCTATTCAACGCGCAATCGAAGAAGCTGAACTGATGGCGGGCTGTGAAATTACTTCTGTTTATACCGGTATTGCCGGTAGCCATATTCGTAGCTTAAATTCGCACGGTATCGTCGCGATTCGGGATCATGAAGTGGGGCAGGCCGAAATTGAACGCGTCATTGATGCCGCACGTGCCGTGGCTATTCCTGCGGATCAAAAAATTCTCCATATCCTGCCGCAAGAATTTATCATCGATAATCAGGAAGGCATTAAAGAGCCTATCGGTATGTCGGGTGTGCGCTTAGAAGCCAAAGTCCATATGGTGACAGGCTCAGTCAGTGCGGCACAAAATATTATTAAATGTGTGCGTCGTTGTGGGCTACAAGTCGATGACATTATTTTAGAGCAACTCGCTTCCAGTTATGCGGTACTGACCGATGATGAAAGAGATCTCGGGGTCTGTTTAGTGGATATCGGTGGTGGCACTACGGATATTGCCATATTTACCGATGGCGCTATTCGACATACGGCCGTCATCCCTATTGCTGGGGATCAAGTCACCAATGATGTGGCTGTAGCGCTACGCACGCCCACGCAAAATGCAGAAACCATTAAGCGCCAATACGCCTGTGCGATGGCAAGTTTGGCTGATCCTGACCGCATGATAGAGATTGCGGGAGTAGGAGAGCGTTCCCCGCGCGTGATTGCACACCGCACCTTGGCGGAAGTTATCGAGCCCCGCTATGAAGAATTATTTACTTTGGTGCATGCTGAGCTGCGACGCAGCGGTTTTTCAGAATTAATTGCCTCCGGAATTGTATTAACAGGAGGGAGTGCTAAAGTAAAAGGTTGTGTGGGTCTTGCAGAGGAAGTTTTTCATATGCCCGTGCGGATGGGATATCCGCAAAATATCACTGGGCTGACCGATATCGTGAATAACCCTTCCTATTCCACAGGGGTAGGGTTACTTTTATATGGATTTATGCAGCAACAAGTGCGGCATAGCGATCCATACTTACAGCGTCGTGGCAAGAGTATGTGGAAGCGCGTCAGTAATTGGTTCGAGGGACATTTTTAAGCGGTACAAGGAAGGAGAAAGCTATGTTTCAGCTTGTTCAAGATACATCAGAAAAGGCCATCATTAAGGTCTTAGGTGTGGGCGGTGGTGGTGGTAACGCTGTGGCGCACATGGTGCGCAAAAATATTGAGGGTGCCGAATTTATTTGCGCGAATACGGATGCGCAAGCGCTCGAACATTTACCTGTGCAGATCACGATGCAACTGGGCAATCAGATGACCAAAGGTCTGGGTGCAGGGGCTAATCCTGAGGTAGGACGCAGAGCTGCTGAAGAAGATAAAGAGCGGATCATGCAAGTTCTTGAAGGCGCAGACATGGTCTTTGTGACCGCAGGCATGGGCGGTGGCACGGGTACCGGCGCGGCTCCAATCGTGGCAGAGATTGCGAAAAAAATGGGGATCCTGACGGTGGCTGTGGTCACTAAACCCTTTCCTTTTGAAGGACGCAAGCGGATGCTCATCGCTGAGCAAGGGATAGCCGAGCTCGCAAAACATGTGGATTCTTTAATCACCATTCCGAATGAAAAACTCTTAAATGTATTAGGTAAAAATATTACCTTATTAGATGCGTTTAACGCAGCAAATGATGTGCTATTAGGCGCAGTGCAAGGTATTGCAGAGTTAATCACTCGGCCTGGGCTAATTAACGTCGATTTTGCAGACGTACGGACAGTAATGAGTGAAATGGGCATGGCCATGATGGGCACGGGGCTCGCTTCAGGTGAAAATAGGGCCCGCATAGCGGCAGAAATGGCTATTTCCAGCCCCTTATTAGAAAATATCACCTTATCGGGTGCGCGCGGCGTTCTGGTTAATATTACTGCCGGTATGGATATGTCGATAGGCGAATTTGAGGAAGTGGGTGCTATAGTCAAAGAATTTACTTCGGATGATGCGACTGTAGTTATCGGTACTGTGGTGGATCCTGATATGACCGATGAATTACGGGTCACCGTGGTGGCTACAGGGCTATCACACGCGCAAGACGGCTTACCCACAGGCGCTAAAATTTTGGAAAATACCAAAGCAGATGGCACCTTAGATTACCAACGTTTAGAGCGTCCTACGGTGATACGCAGACAGGCGAGCGTCGCGGCTAAACGTGCAGAAGTCGCCCTAGACACTCAAGATATGGATTATTTAGACATCCCGGCCTTTTTAAGAAGGCAAGAGGATTAGGCGCAAGCACAAGTGTTTCCAAAGTCGTCATTGTAATGCGCAGACCTGTGCCTTACAATGACGATAGGTCACCTTAGTGTTTGCCCTGCAGTGGGACAAAAGCAAAAATTGACACAAGTGTGAAATCTAGCTATATATTACCCATCGCTACAAAAAAGCCTACGGGTATTTTGAGGTGCATAACTTATAAGAATGATTTTTCTGGCCAAGTGGGCCTAATCCTTATAAAAACAAGATGGCCAGCGCGAATTTATGTCGCGTGCAACACTCTATTAAAAATTAGATTTTTTTTGAGCAAAAGCCATGGTATAATGCTCAATTTTCAAGGCGTTGATTTAATGATCAAACAAAGAACACTAAAAAATGTGATCCGCGCTACGGGCGTAGGTGTGCATACGGGTGACAAGATTTACTTAACCTTGAAGCCAGCCCCAGTTAATACTGGAATTCTCTTTCGTCGTGTCGATTTAAACCCGGTTGCTGAAATTTTAGCGCATCCTATGAATGTAGGAGATACCACGCTATCCACGAGCTTAGTGAAGGATAATGCCTCTATCTCTACGGTAGAGCACTTGATGTCTGCCTTTGCAGGCCTAGGCATAGATAACGCCATAGTTGAAGTGACCGCTCCTGAAGTGCCTATTATGGATGGGAGCTCAGGTCCGTTTGTATTTTTGATTCAATCTGCCGGTATTTGTGAACAAAACGCGCCTAAGCGTTTTATGCGGATCAAAAAGAAAGTCACGGTGCAACAAGGCGATAAAAGTGCCACGATTATGCCGTTTGATGGCTTTCGTGTGGCGTTTGATATTGATTTTGACCATCCCGTGTTTCGCTCTAGTGTTCAGTCTATACAGCTCGATTTTTCTGAAACGTCTTATGTTAAAGAAGTTTGCCGCGCCAGAACCTTTGGTTTCTTAAGTGATGCCGAAAAAATGCGCAAAATGAATTTAGCTTTAGGTGCGAGCATGGACAATACGGTGATTATTGACGAATTTAGAGTATTAAATGAAGACGGTTTGCGTTATGAAGATGAATTTGTGAAACATAAAATTCTCGATGCCATTGGTGATTTATTCTTATTAGGTAAGAACCTTATTGGTGCATTTCATGGTGTAAAATCAGGTCATTCTTTAAACAACCAATTACTACGCAGTTTATTGCAACAGCAAGACGCGTGGGAAGTGGTGACGTTTGAGCACTCTGAAAAATCTGTTCCTGCTTATGCACAATGGGATGTGGCGGTCGGCCAAGCTTAAATGGATGTGTTACAGGTTATTCTACTCGCCTTTATTCAAGGGCTCACCGAATTTTTGCCCGTGTCCAGTTCGGCACATGTCCTACTGGTGTCTATTTTCATTGATCATACTGAACCCCCTGTCGTTTTTGTCACGGCTTTGCATATGGGCACGCTGCTGGCTGTCCTGTATTATTTTCGTCGTGAATTAATCTTAATGATTAAGGACGGGATTTTAAGTTGTTTAGGCCGAGGGCAAACCCAGTACAGCCGCTTAATGTGGGCGCTGATTGGGGGCACAGTTCCCGTTGCACTCACCGGTTTACTCCTCAATCAATATATCAGCGATTATTTACGTACGCCTCTGGTCATAGCGATTGCTATGATTATTTTTGCTTTATTATTAGGCATTGCAGATAAGCGTGCAGTGAAGACGCGGGATGAATACAGTTTGGGATGGAAAGATATCCTCCTGATTGGTGTGGCGCAAGTGTTTGCGCTGATCCCGGGCGCTTCGCGCTCAGGCACCACGATGATGGCAGGGTTAATGGTGGGTTTAACGCGGGAAGCCAGTGCGCGGTTTTCATTTTTATTATCCATCCCAGTCATTGTGCTTGCAGGGGGCTATGAAGCCAGTCAATTAAGCGTCCTCGACTGGGCCACTGCCGATTTAAAATTATTTGGCTTAGGGATATTGATTGCTGCAGGCGTAGGCTTAGCCTGTATCCATGTCTTCTTAAAACTCATCACACGCATAGGCATGATGCCGTTTGTGATTTATCGCATTATTCTAGGTGTAGTTCTGCTCATTCTATTTTGGTAGATATTATTTATCCTGCTGCAACTGCTGCGCTAATTTAAGTAACGCATTTTTAAGCGGTTCATATTCAATTTTATCGGCGACATGCTCAAGCAACAAAGCTGTTTTTGCTGAGTAACCTTTATGAGGACGTTTTATAGGTGTGGGCCTATTGATTTTTGTACTCGGTGGCCTCACCTGTTGTTTAATCGATGCAATATTTGCAAAATCACTTTGCTTACGCAGGTGGCTGAGTAAAGTCGGGCTATAATAGCGTAAGAATGTGGCGGCACTCCCGTTAGAGACTTCTAACACGAGGCAGCCGTGATTGATCGCTACCGCCTGGCAATGGTCAGCTAATTCACTGGGTAATAGTTCAGGCAGTAATTTTTGTAACTTCTGCAGCCTAAGCACATGCTGCGTAAGTTCTGACAGCTCGCCTTGACGTAAAAAATGACCAACAGAGTGAGAATGTTTCATTTAGAGTGGTTATTCATTATATAATTGATTATCATACCTAGGTCTATGTCACTTCATATTATACACACGGAAGGAAATTCTATGGGCATTTCGCGCTTTTTTAATAAATTACTTTCTATTCCCCATGAACGTGAGCTCAAGCGCTTACGCCAGAGCGTGGAGAAAATCAATCAATTAGAACCGACCATGCAAGCGTTAGCGGATGAACAATTTCGCGAACAGACGCGTGCGTTGCGAGCACGTTTAGCCGAAGGCGTATCGTTAGATGCATTATTACCCGAAGCGTTTGCGTTAGTAAGAGAAGCAGCAAAGCGCACTCTGAATATGCGGCATTTTGATGTGCAATTAATGGGCGGGATCGCTTTACATGAAGGCAAAGTGGCTGAGATGCACACGGGTGAAGGTAAAACCTTGGTGGCAACACTGGCCGCTTACCTGAATGGTTTAACGGGCAAAGGGGTACACATTGTGACCGTTAACCCTTATTTGGCTTCACGGGATGCCAAATGGATGGGTCCTATTTATGAATTTTTAGGCTTAACCGTCGGCGTGAGTATTCCCGGCATGACTGTGGAAGAAAAAAAACAAGCTTATGCGGCAGATGTGACGTATGCCACTAACAATGAAGTCGGGTTTGATTATTTACGCGATAATATGGCATTTAGCGTGGATGAAAAAGTACAACTCGCACCGCATTTTGTGATTGTCGATGAAGCGGATTCCGCGTTAATTGATGAAGCACGCACGCCGTTAATTATTTCTGGACGGGTGCAAGACACTACTGAATTGTACGGCAAGATCAACCACATCATTCCTAAATTAACCCGTCAAGAAGACGAGTCGCTGCCGGGTGATTATACGGTAGATGAAAAAGCCAAACAGGTCCATTTGACTGAACAAGGTCAAGCCCATGTCGAACAATTACTCCATGAAAATGATCTGTTGCCACCGACTGAAAATTTATACGATGCGACGAACCTGGTATTGCTGCACCATATCAATGCTGGCTTGCGGGCGCATAATTTATTTCAGCGTGATGTTCATTATGTGATTAATGACGGGCATGTGGTTATCATCGATGAACACACCGGTCGTGCGATGTCTGGACGCCGTTGGTCAGAAGGGCTACACCAAGCGGTTGAAGCCAAAGAAGGCCTGGAGATCCAAAACGAAAGTCAGACTTTAGCCTCCATCACGTTCCAAAATTATTTTCGCCAGTATGAAAAATTAGCGGGAATGACCGGTACTGCGGCAACGGAAGCACAAGAGTTTCGTCAAATTTACGGTTTACCGGTGTTGCCGATTCCGACGCATCATCCCAATGTGCGTATCGACGCCCCCGATTTAATTTTTGCGACCCAAGCTGACAAATTCAAGGCCATTACCGAAGAGATTAAATTAAGACGGGATAAACACCAGCCGGTGTTAGTCGGCACGACCTCAATTGAGGTCTCAGAAATTTTATCAAAATTATTAGATAAGGCGAGCATTCCTCATCAAGTGCTTAATGCTAAATTCCATGAAAAAGAAGCGCAAATTATTGCCAAAGCCGGGATGCCAGGGGCGGTGACGATAGCCACCAATATGGCCGGTCGCGGCACAGACATCGTATTAGGCGGCAATTTAGAAGCGGAGCAAGCCCAACTCGATAACCCGAGTGCCAAACAATTAGCTGATTTGGCAGCGCAATTTGCGCAGCGTCACGAGATTGTGGTGCAAGCCGGGGGCTTACATGTGATAGGTTCAGAGCGGCATGAATCGCGACGGATAGATAATCAATTACGCGGTCGTTGCGGCCGGCAAGGCGATCCGGGATCTACGCAATTTTATTTATCCCTGGAAGATAATCTCATGCGTATTTTTGCATCCGATCGCATGAAACTGATTATGAAAAAACTGGGGTTGCAAGGGGATCAAGCGATTAAAAGCCCGATGGTTAGCCGTGCGATAGAAAATGCCCAGCGTAAAGTGGAAGGGTATAACTTTGATATCCGGAAACAATTGCTGGAATTTGATGATGTGGCCAATGATCAGCGGCGCGTGGTGTATGCCCAACGCAATGAATTGATGAAACGGGATGATGTCACCGATTTAATTGAAGAAATGCGCGAAGAAGTCTTAACGGCTTTGGTATTTCAGTATTTACCGCCCGAAAGTTTAGAAGAAAATTGGGATGTGTCAGGTTTAAGGGAAGTGTTGAAGAGCGAGTTTATCTTAGATATGCCTTTAGAAACCTACTTGGAAACGAATAATACCTTGACGCCTGATCAGATCGCTAGATACATTATTGAGGCCTTGATCCAGCAATACAATGAAAAAATTACCGGTGTAGAAGAGAAGCTTATTCGTCAATTTGAAAAATCAATATTACTGCAAGTTTTAGATAATCACTGGAAAGAACATTTAGCCGCCATGGATTATTTACGTCGCAGTGTAAGTTTGCGCGGGTATGCGAATAAAGATCCTAAGCAAGAATATAAACGTGAGGCGTTTTTGTTATTCTCCAATATGTTAGATGAATTTCGCAATGAAGGGATCCGTAGCTTAGCCAAGTTTAAGGTCAGCAATAAATCCGATGTTGAAGCCTTAGAAGCCAAAAGACGGCAAGAAATGAGCCAAGATATGAAGTTGGAGCATCCCGATGCAGGGAGTGCTAATGAGGATGAACAAGCCGCCTTAACACCTAAGACCGTGGTGAAGCAGAACAGGTTGGGCCGAAATGATCCGTGTCATTGTGGATCAGGGAAGAAGTATAAAAATTGTCATGGGGCGATTTAGATTAGGTTTGTTGTTAAGCTTAGGCGAGAACCAAAAATCGCAAAATCCCCCCGTCTTGAGCGGCCGGCCCCCTTTACAAAGGGGGCAAGCAAGTTCTT
>Ga0206861_1084_pt2 | contig 13993 bp, 11 predicted proteins | sample Alteio_BWOrgCont_45_FD_152617 | JGI IMG/M metagenome (GOLD analysis project Ga0206861, IMG submission 152617) | Enriched cells from forest soil in Barre Woods Harvard Forest LTER site, Petersham, Massachusetts, United States -... | ecosystem: Environmental > Terrestrial > Soil > Temperate forest >... | reverse complement strand
GTATTTATAAAAATAAAATGGCATAAAACTCTACATTCCTGAATTTTACCCCTTTAGTAGGCAATACACCTCTCACAAAAGGAATAAAAAACAGAAAATACATAGCGAAAGCCTTATTAAATAAGGCTTTCAGAAGGGTCTATTTACCCAGTGGCTCCGATAGGAATCGAACCTATATCAAAAGTTTAGGAAACTTCTATTCTATCCATTGAACTACGGCGCCAGTTACTATTTTACTATCGAACCATTATCAGTTTCCGGTTTAACGGGTGATACAAATATTAATTCTCCATTTGCATTTTCAGCCATTAAAATCATCCCCTGCGATTCGATACCCCTTAATTTACGGGGTGCCAAATTTACTAATAAACATACTTGTTTACCTATAATTTGTTCGGGGGTATAAAATTTCGCAATACCAGAAACTACAGTACGGGTATCAATGCCCGTATTTACAGTAAGCTTGAGCAATTTATCTGCTCCCGATACCTTTTCAGCATTTTCAATAGTGCCAACCCTTATATCCATCTTTTCAAAATCTTCAAAAGCGATTGATGGCTTAGAAGGGGTTACAGTTTTTACTGGTGTGCTTATCACCTTACTTTGGTGTAATTTATCTACTTGTTGCTGTATTACCTCATCTTCAATGCGCTCAAAGAGCATTACCGGTTCCGATAATTTGTGTCCATCTGTAAGCATATTAGATTTACCGGCAGCATCCCAGTTTAATGGCGCAACATTTAATAGTCTGCTTAATTTATCAGCAGTAAATGGCAAGAATGGTTTCATGAGTACAGCTAAATTCGCACATATTTGCTGCGATACATTTAACACTGTTTGAACTCTTTTAGGATTATGGCTTATAACCTTCCAAGGTTCATTGTCGGCCAAATATTTGTTACCCATACGAGCCAAATTCATTAACTCACTCAGCGCTTCACGGAAATGAAATGATTCAATAGCATCTGCAATCTTGCCCGGGAACTTAGCAATCTCCTCCATTATAAGTAAATCACTCTTTTCGTAATTCTCAGCTTGTGGAATTTTTCCGTCAAAAAATTTCCATGTCAGTACTTGCGTACGGTGCACAAAATTACCAAGTATAGCAACTAGCTCACTATTATTACGTGACTGGAAATCCTTCCAGGTGAAATCATTATCTTTAGTTTCAGGTGCATTGGCACATAATGTATAACGCATCACATCTTGTTTACCCGGGAAATCAGCAAGGTATTCGTGTACCCATACAGCCCAATTGCGAGAAGTAGAAATTTTTTCACCTTCTAAATTCAAAAATTCATTAGCAGGCACATTATCCGGCAAAATATAATCACCCTCGCACATTAATACCGAAGGGAAAATGATACAATGGAACACTATGTTATCCTTACCAATAAAATGAATCAGTCGGGTATCTTCATCTTTCCAATATTTTTCCCAGTCCTTGGTTAATTCCTTAGTAGCCGATACATAACCTATAGGCGCATCAAACCACACATACAAAACTTTATTAGGCGCATCCTTTAACGGGACTTTCACACCCCAATCCAGATCACGGGTCATAGCGCGAGGCTGTAAGCCCTGGCTTAACCACGATTTACACTGGCCAAATACGTTGGGCTTCCAATCACTATGTTTGTTAATGTATTCTTCTATCTGTGGCTGTAACTTATCAAGTGGCAAAAACCAGTTCTTAGTTTCTTTCAATATCGGTTTTTCTCCGCTTAAAGCGGATACAGGATTCTTCAAGTCTAGAGGACTGAGCGATGTGCCACATTTTTCGCACTGGTCACCATAGGCATTCGGGTTGCCACAATTAGGACAGGTTCCGGTTATATATCTATCGGCCAAAAACTGCCCTACCTTTTCATCATAATACTGCTCAGTAACCGATTCCTGAAAAATACCCTTATTATATAATTTCAGAAAAAAGTCAGAGGCAGTTTGATGATGCACCGGAGACGAAGTACGGGAATATATGCTAAAATCAATGCCCATATCAACAAAGGTCTGCTTCATCAGGTTATGGTACTTATCTACCACTTCTTGAGGGGTAATCCCTTCTTTTCGGGCCCTGATGGTAATAGGTACGCCATGTTCATCCGATCCGCAGATGAAAACTACATCTCTACCCTTAGAACGGAGATAACGCACATAAATGTCGGCTGGCAAGTAACATCCTGCTATATGGCCAATGTGCAAAGGCCCATTAGCATAGGGTAATGCAGCGGTAATTGTATAGCGTTTAAATGCTTTCATAAGCCTGCGAAGATAAAACGAAAAAACACAGGAAGACCAAATACCCTATATTTAAGAAGAATTTTTATTTTTGTAAGGTGAAGGAAGCTTTTTTGTCGTCTAACTGAATAGACGCACTATTTTAACCCCCGAAATGGAACTGGCCGTATTGAAAGACCGTTATTCTGACCTTCTTAACCGCTATACAGGGCCGGCCAAGAAAATTATTGTATCCTTCCATGGCGAAATGGACCAGGACAGGGTTAGTATGTTATCCTATACTGCGGAACACCAGCTTGAAACACAGGGTGCAAGGAGAAGCACTATTAAAAAAACATTCAATATACTTATTGAGCTATTGCAAAATGTATTGCTGCACAGCGCATCTCAGGAAATTGGTAAGCCCTTTTATTTTGTATTAGCCGAAAACATGGAAGATTATGTTGCCATTTGTGCCAATGTGGTTACCGCCGAAGCTGCCAGAAAAATTCAGGAAACACTCGATGAGATTAAAAAAATGAACGAAAAGCAATTAAAGAACCATTATATAGAAGTTTTAAGTAACGACCAGTATTCAGCTAAGGGCGGCGCAGGCTTAGGACTTATAACCGTGGCCCTTAAGTGCAATAATAATTTTACATTTAATTGTATTCCTCTGGATGAAAAGGTTTCTCTTTTTGAGATGACCTCAATAATCTCCGATAAATAATATCATCTATGGAAAAACTCATCATTAAAGAATCGCTCAATAACCCCAAGGTTATTCTGGACCCCTCAAAAAAAAAGGTATGAAATATCGGGTAAATCTTTTCCTGAAAATGCCAAAGCCTTTTATCAACCCGTAATAGATTGGGTAAAGACAGTTACCGCTCCATCAACAGAAAAAATAAGGCTATCATTTTCACTCGATTATATAAGCTCTTCTTCGGTTATAAGTGTTAAGCAGGTTTTAGCTAAAATAAAAGCTAGAAATGCCGAAGGTGCCAATATTGAAGTGCTCTGGCACTTTGACCCCACAGACCCCGATATAAAAGAACTTGGAGAAGAGTACGAAAAAGTGATAGGTATAAAGCTCCAGTTTATCGAAAAGAACCTTTAGGCCTTCTCGAATAATAAGGTCAATTCTTCAAAATCTTTCCAGGATAACTGTTCAGCGCGCTTATCAAAAAATGTACTCTTCACAGGCTTATCGGCTAACATAACCGAAAGAGCATTTGAAAGTTTTTTCCTGCGCTGGTTAAATGCCATTTTCACCACTTTTTTGAACAAGTCATCGTTACAGGCCAATTTAAAGCCTTCTTTACGCACCAGTTTTATAACACCTGAATCAACTGCAGGTGGCGGAATAAACACACTTGGTGGTACATCAAATAAATAGGTAGTAGTAAAGTATGCCTGAACCAATACGCTTAATATTCCATAATCTCTATTACCGGGAGGAGAACAAATACGTTTCCCTACTTCTTTTTGGAACATACCAACCACTTCATTAACCCTATCTCTATATTCAATTGCTTTAAAAAGTATCTGAGTAGAAATGTTGTATGGGAAATTGCCAACAATGGAAAATTTTTCACCAACAAACATATCATCCATATTAAGTTGAAGAAAATCAGCGTGTAGTATCCTATCCTTTAGCTGTGGATAATGGGTAAACAGATAAGGTATCGATTCGTCATCAATTTCTACCAGCCATAGCTTTTCGCTGTATGTCTCTAATAAATATTTGGTCAAAGCCCCCATTCCGGGACCAACTTCGACTATATACCCGCTTTTAGCCGTAACAGATTCTGCAACTTTAGCCGATATCTTCTCGTCTTTTAAAAAATGCTGTCCTAATCTTTTTTTCGCCCTTACACTATTACCCATAAAACAAAAGTAAGCAAATTGCATGCTATGTTTCCTATATTTGTTATTCAATAACCAAACAACCCTGTCATGAAAAAGATCTATGCACTATTAAGTATTATTGTTTTATCAGCCTTCTTTGTAGGGCAACTATCGGCACAAATTACGCTTACAGCTGCCGATATGCCTAAACCGGCCGATAAATTTGTAAATGGCTACGATACGCTTCCTTCATCTGTCACCAGATTACACCCGGGTGCGAGTGGAGCTAATGCTGTATGGAATTTTAGCACACTACCCCTTAGCTACCGCGATACGAATGCTGTTGTAACCGTAGCTTCTACTCCTTACGCGGCAGCATTCCCGATGGCTACAGCCGCCGATAGCGTTTACGGAACACCCGGCTACAGTTATTTTATCGATTCTACTAATTTCTTTTCGATAGCCGGTGCAGTAGAAAGCGTAATGGGCAATATGGCAACAGTAGTGTTTAAGCCTGCCTTTCTTCAATTAAAATTCCCGGCCACGTATGGCAGCATTAGTGGTGGAACAAGCACAGCACATGTTCCTGCTGTACCTATTCATTACCTTACCTTCGACTCGGCTAAGGCAACTATAATAATTGAATATGCAGATACTATAGATAGCTGGGGTACACTTACCACACCTCAATACGGTGGTTCTACATACAATACATTGCGCCAGAAACATTACGAGCTGGATATTGATTCGGCTTACATACACTCAAGCGGTACCGGATGGCAATATCTTTCGGCTGTATCAAGTGCGACAAAACTATACCAATACAGATGGTACGCTAATGGCATAGGAGACCTCGTTGGCTTAATGGCCATGGATACTTCAGGCACAAAGGTTACTTCTTTTGAATGGTATGAGGGCTTCCCTGATGGCATTACTGAAATAAGCCAACAGCACAATACCCTTGCCTATCCTAGTCCTTGCACTAACCAAATTACTTTCCATTATAGTTTGCAAAATGCGGCAAACATATTTATTTATGATGTTACCGGCAGGGAATTAGCAAACACTGAGATGAAGAGCGGCATAGCGTCATTAAATACTTCTGCTTATTCAGCGGGTATCTATTTCTACCACATCACCAATAACTCAGGCCAAGTGCTTGATAATGGCAAGTTTACTGTAGCACGCTAAGTTTGAAAATATTATTCGTAAAAAAGCGCCACAATATTGTGGCGCTTTTTTATTTTCATCTATACTCTAATTTACCCTAAACCTCTCCAAAGGCTTTGAAATAAAACGATGTCATGTTGAGCTTGTCGAAACATATTCCTTGAATAGCGGAATGTCTTCGACAAGCTCAGACGGACATATCAAAGACCCTTTAGGGGTTGGGGTAAGAAACAAACTAAAAACCCCGCAACTTGCGGGGTTTTTAGTTTTATAGAATCAGCTTACTTTTAGTTGCTGCCTGTTTTCTCTTTCACTACAGCACTCAACCATTTTACCATTACAAACATAATAGCAGCTGATGCAAGGGCCGAGAAGAACAATATAAGGAAGTAGTTTCCTTTGTCCTCAAACTTATCCCACAAACTACCCATCATGCCAGATATTTTACCGGCCATTGAGTTTATCAGGAACCAGCCACCCATCATTAAAGCTGTTAACCTTGCAGGCGCCAGTTTCGATACCATAGATAAACCAATCGGACTTATCAATAATTCCCCTATAGAGAATATTCCATACGTGCTCAACAGCCATATCATACTGGTTTTATCTACATAAATATTGGTACTCTTAACGGCAAAGTACATAGTTAGTGATGATAAGCCGGCTATAATCATACCGAAGGCAATTTTCATTGGGGTATTGATTTCTTTACCTTTTCTTTTAAAGAATCCAAATAAGCCAATAATTAGAGGAGTGAGTATTACTATATATATAGGGTTAGCTGATTGATATAATTCTGGTGAAATGAGACTTTCTTTCTCCCCCGGTTTTGGCCATTGGTCTTTAGGTAAGTTTTGTAAGTATGGGTCAATGCCTTGTTCTTCCTGTGTATTTCCTTTGGCATCGAGCACTGCAACAAAGTGACTATCTATTTTAGTAACTGTGTGTACATCACTTGAATCAAGTTGAAGCATCCCAAAAGGCTTCGTATACTTTACAGCTGCTACCGGCATGTGGCGGTTGGTATATTGCTCCGCCCATATAGTCAGTGCAGTGCTATTCTGGTTATAAATAACCCAAAACACTATACTAACTGCAAAGAATGAAAGCAATGCACCGAGTCCTTTCTTGTCTTCATGAGAAGCCTTGAAATAAAGGCCCAGATAAAAAATAATAATCGGGATACAAGCAAAGAAAAAGGCATCGTTAGTAATGGTTGCAAAAATAGGATGCCCCAGCCACCTCGTCATGTTCCAACCAATGGCACCGGTTATTATAGCGGGTACAAAAACATACAAAAACATAAGGCCCAATGACATGTCTTCCTTTTGCACTGGCTTAACCACATCTCCCTCTTTCACATGCTTCATCATCGAAATGAAAATGATAAGAGCCAATATCATACCAAAACCAGCGGCAGCGAAGGCATAGCCCCAACCGTAATAGTTACGTAAATAGGCAGCCACAAAGTTGCAGAAGAACGCACCAATATTTATACCCATATAAAATATATTGTAAGCAACATCTTTCTTAGGTTTTAAATCCTCGGCATTGTATATGTTACCCAACAGTGTGCTAATATTTGGTTTAAAGAAACCATTACCAACAATAATAAGACCTAATGAAATATACATGGCCATATCGCCCTGCATAGCAAGGCCAAAATAACCACATGCCATTAAGGAACCGCCCAAAATAATTGCTTTACGATAACCCAATATCCTATCGGCAATTAAACCACCAATAAAAGGAGTTAGATAAACTAAAGCTATATAAGAACCAACAACATCAGATGCTATAGTTGCATCAAAGCCCTTTCCTCCGTGTTTCCTGGGATCTATTAAATAAAGAAAGAAAATACCCACCATGAGGTAGTATCCGAAACGTTCCCACATTTCAGTCATAAAAAGAATCCACAAGGCCTTGGGGTGCCCCTTCCTTACCACGGTATTCGACATAGTTGTTGTTTTAGTTATGGTCAAATATAAAGTTTTCTAACTAATTGTATATTTACCCTCTCCATATAATTTATAGTATAGTTCATGGAAGAAGAAAAGAAAAAATTTAAGCCCTTTATTTCCGCATCGGAGTTTCTACCGGAATTTTCATTGCGTGCAATTATAATGGGGGCCATCTTCGGAATTATTTTCGGAGCGGCGTCAGTATATCTAGGACTTAAAATAGGCCTTACGGTTAGCGCGTCTATACCTATTGCTGTATTAGCTATATCGGTATTTAAGAAACTAGGTAATGCCAGTATATTAGAAAGTAACATTGTGCAAACCATTGGCTCAGCGGGTGAATCAGTTGCTGCAGGGGTAGTATTTACTGTTCCCGCATTATTATTCCTGTCAGGCGGACAAGATTATTTTCATTACTTCCAAATATTTGTATTAGCGCTTTCAGGCGGAATCTTAGGCGTATTATTTATGGTTCCGCTCAGGCGTTCGCTTATTGTTAAAGAACATGGTAACCTGCCTTATCCCGAAGGTACTGCTTGCGCTGATGTACTTATAGCAGGAGAAAAGGGTGGCAAACTGGCCCAAAAAGTATACTATGGCCTGGGTATCGCATTCCTATATAAGTTATTCATGTCCATTATGGGTTTATGGAAAGATACACCTCAATATCTTTTTGGCAATAAATCTGTTTTGCCTAATGCTGCCATTAATGGCGAAATAACACCAGAATTGCTTGGTGTTGGTTATATCATTGGCCCGAAAATTTCGGGTATAATGGTAGCAGGTGGAGTACTTTCATCACTTGTGCTCATACCACTAATTACTATGCTGGGGGCTGGCTTAACAACAGTTTTTCCGCCTGAAACAACCCAGCTAATATCGCAAATGAGTGCCGATGATATTTGGGACCATTATATACGATACATTGGTGCAGGTGCGGTAACCTTTGGTGGTATTATGACTTTGATAAAAACGTTCCCGACCATTATAAGCGCCTTCCGCGATTCGTTTCGCGATTTGAGAAAGAAAGACAATACCGCAGAAACACAAAGCCGCACAGAGAAAGATATTCCGCTTATATATGTATTAATAGGCAGTGTAATACTTATAGCTTTCATGGCATTTATTCCGAATGTACTTCCTGCCAAAGGTGGTTCGGCAATACTGTCATCTATAATGATCGTGGTCTTTGGGTTCTTCTTTGTAACAGTATCCTCTCGTATTGTCGGGTTAATCGGTTCTTCATCAAACCCTATTTCAGGTATGACCATTGCTACACTTATGGCCACCGCGCTCATATTTGTGGGTATAGGCTGGACAGGCGATGCCTATCAACCCATTGCATTGGTAGTAGGTTCCATAGTTTGCATTGCATCAGCTAATGCGGGTGCCACTTCACAAGATTTAAAGACTGGATATATTTTAGGCGCCACGCCTATTAAGCAACAATTAGGTTTGATAATTGGAGTGCTTGCCTCTACTATTGCTATTGGCTTCACGCTTACTTTATTAGAACATAATATTGGTATAGTTACCAAAACAGTTGCACACAAACATCCATTACCAGCTCCACAAGCGGTACTGATGGCTACAATTATAAAAGGATTACTTAGTCATAATTTGCCGTGGGGGCTTGTACTTATTGGCATGGGCATATCAGCGGTAATGGAACTTTGTGATGTTAGCTCTCTAGCATTTGCAGTAGGTGCTTACCTTCCACTATCAAGTACAACACCAATATTTGTAGGCGGTGTTGTAAAATGGCTGGTAGATAAAAAGAACAAATCAAAAGAAGCAGAATCGGATATTGGCCCGGGAGCATTGTTCAGTTCCGGCTTAATTGCAGGTGGTGCCATAACGGGAATAATTATTTCGGTGCTAATGGGCACTGCGGCAGAGACTGATAAGGATGGCAATATTAAAACATCCGTCATCGAATGGCTCAACAATCATATTGGGGGCAATATTGGAGACAAGCTGACTAATATATTCGGTAATGGTATTGCCCAGTGGGCCGACCTTTGGGCTTTTGGAATTTTTATGGTGCTCGCTTTTATACTCTATAAATTCGCGACCAGCAAACAAGAAGAAAAATTATAATTGTGGAAAAGCTAAATATAAAAGACTTACAGCAGGGGCAAATATTTGATTTTGGTTCTTTAACATTTTCAGATGATGATATCATTAATTACGCGAAAATGTTTGACCCCTTACCCTTTCATACGGATAAGAAAATCGCGGAACAAAGTCCGTTTAAAGCATTAATATCAAGCGGGCCACAGGTATTCAACACATTTTATATAAAGCAGTGGGTGCCTATTTTAGGGCATACCGTTTTGTGTGGTTTAGAAATAAACAACTGGAAATTTATGCAACCTATATATGCTAACCAGCCTACCACGTGCAAGGTTACCATTATATATTTACGTAAGAACGAAGAAAAAAGACACGTGGTAATTACCTGGCGCTACGAATTTTTTAATCCTAAAGGAGAAATGGCGCAAACCGCCGATGTAACAGTAATGCACAAGTTATAATCCTAATAATCAACAAAACCCTAATTTATGTCAAGTCAAAAAGTAATGTTAAAGGTGAGTGATGGTACAACCATGCAAGCCTATGTCTCAATGCCCGAAGGTAAGGGCCCGTTTCCGGCAGTAATTGTATTGCAGGAAGCATTTGGTGTTAACAATCACATACGCCATGTGGCAGAACGTATTACTAAGGAAGGCTATATAACAATAGCGCCTGAATTGTTTCACCGTACATCGGAACCGGGATTTGAAATTCCTTATGCAACCGATTTTGCAGCCATCATGCCACATTTTCAGGCATTAACCAATGATGGTATGGCAGCCGATATGAAAGCTGTTTATGAATGGCTGAAACAACAGAGCAATGTTAAGCACGATAAAATAGCAAGTATTGGTTTTTGCCTGGGTGGCAGAGTATCATTTATAGCGAATGCTGTACTTCCATTATCAGCAGCGATCTCCTATTACGGAGGCAGAACAGAAGCATTAGTTGATATGGCTAAAGACCTTCATGGACCGCACCTTTTCTTCTGGGGCGGACAAGACACCCACATATTACCTGAGCATATAAATACTGTAATTGAAGCAGTTAAAAAGGCTGAAAAACCTTATACCAATGTAGTTATATCATACGCGGGCCACGCATTTAGTTGTGATGAAAGGCCAAGCTTTAATGCTAAAGCTGCAGCCGAAGCATGGGCTATGTCGATGGCTTTTTTAAAGAACAATTTATAGTGATTATGGTGGGGACAATTAATTTTGTCCCTACCAAAATTTAGCTTAGCTTTGATATATGAATAGAGGTATGTTAAAGAGCAAAAGCATCGTTTTCCTTTTAATTGGTTTAGTTTTTATTGCATCGGTAAGTTTTAAGCCGGCCACTAAGCCGGGTGCTTTATCCATTAATTGGATGACTTGGGACATGGCAGTTAAGCTGAACAAAGAACATCCAAAAAAAATATTTATTGATATTTATACCCAATGGTGCGGCTGGTGCAAACGCATGGATCAGACCACATACCTTGATAAGGATGTAATAAATTATATGAACGCCAATTTTTATGCTGTGCGTTTAGATGCTGAAACCAAAGACACTTTCCATTTCAATAATCACGCATTTGTAAATCAAAACCCTGGCGAAAGGGGTTCGGTTAATGAATTAGCTTATTCATTAATGGATGGGAAAATGGAGTATCCTACAACCGTTTATATGGATGAAAATTTTGCCCGTTTATCGGTTGCACCGGGTTATCTTGCCACTTCTGAACTAAAAACAGTGTTAACCTATTTTGCTGAAAACAAATACAAGACCATTACTTACGACGACTATAAAAAGTCGATGGGCATTACTGCACCGGCAGATAATGGCAGCCCGAAAATAGACCACTGATAAAACTTATTTATTGTAAAGCAGGTGTATGTTAAGTACACTATCGCCAAGGCTAACACTATGCATTAGCAATTGCGATTTGTAACTATACTCATATACAGAGCTACCCGATGATGCTATGACTTGGTTATTTACATTGTCGTACTGCAAATGCGATGCAGATATGCCTGTTATGAAAGGTACCGCTCCATTAGGTATATAGGTGTATTTATATATGGTACCATTATTAAAGCCCATTAAGTAAGTAGCGCTATCTATTTGCGCAACCGACAACAGTTTACCTGAAGGCAGTGTGGTAGGCGAATAAAATACATTACCCGATATACTAAACAGCTGCAAATAGGCGCCACCGGTATCTTTATTCCCAAAAACAAAAAGCTGGTTGTTATTCATACCATACATAGCTACAACAGGGCCAGGCAAAACACTTTGCTCATAACCGGTAGCTGTACCGGTATAGTACAAAACCAAATTGCGTGTAAGTGCACCTATATTTTTTTGTTCCGCAAATAAATAACCATCCCAAATGCAAGTCTTTATAGGATAATAACCTGATGTGACTTTAAAAGATTCAGCCAGCGAGCCCTGAGCGTTATAATACTTTATGAACCCAAGATATTCGGATACATAAGCTACATCTCCATAACTATATACATTAGTAAAGTAGGTTGAAGGAGAAACAATGCCCATTACACCCCATTGAGCACCACCAAGCGGCATTGTCACTGCATTTAAATTACCGGAATCGGCGGCTGCGATATATAACTGCTGATAATATGAGCTAATATCTGATGAAGAATAATCGCCGGGTTGTGTGTATATTTTCGAGGCATTAAAGGTGGAATCTATTTTAGTGACATTAATCCCCCCGTTGCGTGTAATTGCATAAATGCCCAACCTAATTGCAGGAGCCGCGTTAATGGTAATGGCCTGATACCCATAAGTAGCATTGGTTCCGTTAGATGCCCTTACCACCAAAATATATGAGCCTGTTGTCAGATGAATATTATTCAGCACATAATAATTAGTAAATGACATCTGCTTACCTGTTATTGTAACATTCGCGGTGGCAGTTACCGGTATATTTTGGCTATTTTCTATATATATTTCTACCGATTGCAGACTATTCGCATCACTAACATTAGCCTTAACTATAATAGTATCAAACACATTATAGCTTTGCTTGCCTATTGGCGCAGTAATTTGAACCGTAGGAGAGCCCACATTTCCCTCTTTTTTACAAGAGAATAGGCCCACTACAATTATTAAAGCCAGCAGTTTATTCCTCATCATCACGCTATAAATTTACACATTATATAATTCAATCCATAGTATTATAATTCAGCTACAAAAACTGCCCTTTTTTAGCCCTTGCACCTTACCAAAACAAGTGTAAATTTGTGTCGCTTATTAAACAAACCAGTATTATTATGACAACCTTCAAACAGCAGCTTACTTCGTCAATAGGTAAAAAAGTAGTTATGGCAGCTACGGGCCTTTTCCTTTGTGTGTTCTTAATAGAACACTTATATGGAAACATACTTCTTTATTTTAATGACGGAGGCAAGGCATTTGATGAATATTCGCATGATGCGGTGCGCAACATTCTCATTCGTATCATTGAGATAGTTCTGTTTGCATCAATTATTATTCACGTTATACAGGCATTAATTATAACCAACGATAACAGAAGGGCTCGTCCAATAAAATATGCGGTATCAACTTCAACCGAAGGCAGCTCTTGGTTCTCGCTCAATATGGGATTAACAGGTTCGGTAGTACTTTTCTTTATTATAATTCACCTCTACCATTTCTTCTTCCCTTACCGTATTTTGAAAGACCACACCCATACAGTGGCTCAAATGGTGAAGATCGGTTTTCAGGACCCTGTTTATGTAGCGATATATGTAATAGGAGTTACATTTTTATTCTTTCACTTAAACCATGCCGTTCGTTCAGCTTTCCATACACTTGGCTTAAGCAATAAAAAATATATTCCTATATGGCAAGCTATAAGTACTGGTTTTGCATGGATTATGTGGATAAGCTTTGTTTCTTTTCCTATACTCTTCTATTTCGGAATTGCAGGCAAGAGTATCCAAATTTAACATTGATATTGAACTAATTATATAAAGCATTATGGCACAACTCGATTCCAAAATTCCTGAAGGAGAATTAGCTGACAAGTGGACAAAGTACCGTTCCACCGTAAAACTTGTTAACCCTGCTAACAAGCGCCACCTCGAAGTTATTGTGGTGGGTTCCGGTTTAGCGGGGGCCTCAGCAGCGGCATCGCTTGCTGAACTTGGGTATAAAGTAAAAGTGTTTTGTTTCCAGGATAGCCCTCGCCGTGCGCATAGTATTGCAGCACAGGGTGGTATTAACGCAGCCAAGAATTATGCAAATGATGGTGACAGCACCTTCCGTTTGTTTTACGATACAATTAAAGGTGGTGACTTCCGTGCACGTGAAGCGAACGTTTATCGTCTTGCTGAAGTAAGCGCCAATATTATTGACCAGTGCGTTGCACAAGGTGTTCCTTTTGCACGTGAATACGGAGGATTGCTTGATACACGTTCTTTTGGTGGTGTGCAGGTATCGCGTACATTTTATGCCCGCGGACAAACAGGCCAACAGCTTTTGTTAGGCGCTTACAGTGCACTTAGCCGCCAAATTGGCAAGAAGCAGGTAACCATGTATAGCCGCCACGAAATGCTGGAACTGGTTATGATAGATGGTAAGGCACGTGGTATTATTGCCCGCGACCTTATTACCGGAAAACTAGAAAGACATTTTGGACATGCGGTTGTATTGGCTTCTGGTGGATACGGAAACGTTTTCTACCTATCGACCAATGCAATGGGCTGTAA
>Ga0206861_1102_pt1 | contig 14479 bp, 7 predicted proteins | sample Alteio_BWOrgCont_45_FD_152617 | JGI IMG/M metagenome (GOLD analysis project Ga0206861, IMG submission 152617) | Enriched cells from forest soil in Barre Woods Harvard Forest LTER site, Petersham, Massachusetts, United States -... | ecosystem: Environmental > Terrestrial > Soil > Temperate forest > O... | reverse complement strand
TACTAAGCATAAAGCATATTATAATAGCATATCGCTTCAGTTGTATGGCTATTGGCGCCATTGGCGCGTATTTGGTTGCATTCAACAAACAAAAAATATTAGCAGTTATTTACCGGAAAGATGTGCAATGGTGTACTGCTATAATTACATGCATTGCGCTGGCATTAAAAATACATATACCTCTTTTATACCATGAATTTTATTCTGGCCTGTTTTGTATTTTAATAATAAATATGGCTACTAACCCGGCTACGGTATTCAGCCTGAATTTTAAATGGATGAGTTATTTGGGTAAGCTGTCCTACGGTTTATACCTTTACAATTCCATCACCCGCATTTTTTGCTTTGAGTTTGTAGAGCATGTTTTTGGCAGGCCTATAGCTGGTTGGCAAATGGAAGTTGTTTTTTATGCTTTGTGCATAGCCTCAACCATTGGCATATCCATTTTATCGTTTGAATTGTTCGAAAAACCATTCCTGAGACGTAAGAACAAGATCTCCTTTATTGAGCAGACAAACTAAATGGCTACCGAATCAACCAAAGTTTATTTTCCTAACCTTAATAGCCTGAGGTTTTTACTAGCTATTTTTGTAGTTTTCTTCCATATCCACAGGTTAATATACATACACGATGGGGAGACCTTTAACGCTGAAACAGATCATGAGCTTTCATTGGCAGAATTAGTTGTTTCAGCATTCTTCGTGTTGAGTGGGTTTCTTATAACCTATCTTCTTCTTAAAGAACGCAATGATACCGGGCATATCAATATTAAAGAGTTCTACATAAGAAGGGTACTGAGAATATGGCCTTTGTATTATTTAATTTTAATATTAGGTTTTTTCGTGTTCCCATACCTCGATACTTGTTTCAACACTAGCTATTCAAGTGGTGTTCACAATCAATTTGGGTTAAACTTAGCTAGTTCCATATTTTTTCTTCAGCCTTATATGATTGGCCTTAATCATATACCTCAAACACTTGCACCTATATGGTCAATAAAGGTTGAAGAGTTTTTTTATTTATTCTGGCCGCTTTTACTTATCAGGGCGAAAGACCATTTGAAGTTATTCGTTTACATTATAATTGGTTATATTACGCTAAAGTTAGGCATCAGCATTGTTGCCCTAATTTTTAAACCCGCCCCGCTTATAACCCAATACAGCATACTTGCAGCCATGCGGCAAATCATTATGAACTACCGAATAAGTTGCCTCGCCATTGGTGGAGTTGGCGCCTATTTGGTAATAGATAAAAAACAAAATATCTTGTCTTTTATTTTTAGAAAGGACGTACAATGGCTGGCTTATATAAGCGCCTTATTATTACTCCTACTTAATGTATCTATCCCTATTATTGACCAGGAATTCTATTCGGTATTATTTGGTATTATTATAATTAACCTGGGCTGTAACCCCGGCAGTGTAGTAAATCTGGAATATAAATGGATAAGCTATCTTGGGAAAGCAGCCTACGGAATATATATGTACAATGCCTTTACCCGAGTTATATGTTTTGAATTTATAGAACGTATATATGGCCATGCAATAATGGGCTGGCAAATGGAATCGCTATTATTTGTCTCAGGATTGAGCTTAACTATTTTAGTTTCTGTACTTTCTTATGAATTACTTGAAAAACCTTTTCTTAAACTTAAAAAGCGGTTCACTGTTGTCAAAACAGATTGAACGAAAGGAAGTAGGGTCTTATTGATGAAATTAATATCTTTACTTAACAAACCCTAACCGTCATGGAAACAAAATTCAATTCGTTTAAGGAATTTTACCCTTTCTATCTGCAACAACATTCTGAAGTGGTATGCCGTACGCTTCACTTCATAGGAACCCTGCTCGGACTTATTTTCTTAGTATTGGTTTTGACAACATTCGATAACAAGTGGTGGGCATTTGCATCGCCACTGTTTGGCTACGGATTGGGCTTTATCGGACATTTCTTTTTCGAACATAACAGACCGGCTACTTTCAAAAATCCGTTTTATAGCTTTGGCGCCGACTTGCTTATGTTTACACAACTTCTTACCGGTAAAATAAAATTCAAAAGTTAATCTTTAATAACCCCAATTTATGAAAACAACAACAGATAACGGAAGGCGCGGCTTTCTAAAAAACTCATTATTGCTTACTGCAACCGGCTTAGTGGCTCCTTTTATGCTTAAAGCAAAAGGCAACTCAGCAAGCACTAGCACAACTAATGAAACTATAACAGCCGACGGCGGCCCTTTTACATTACCTGCCCTACCCTATGATTACAATGCCCTTGAGCCGCATATTGATACAACCACTATGCAGATACACCACGACAAGCATCATGCCGCGTATGTAACCAACCTGAATAAAGCTATACAGGAAAACAATTTGGGTGGTAATGTACTTGGCCCGCTGGCATTAGATGATATGATCAAGAATATATCCAAGTACCCTATGGCTGTGCGTAACAATGGTGGCGGACATTGGAACCATTCCTTTTTCTGGAAAAACATGAAAGCTAATGGCGGCGGTACACCAACAGGTAAATTGGCTACTGCTATTAACGATGTCTTCACATCGCTGGATGCTATGAAGACCAAGTTTGACGAAGCCGGTGCAAAACGTTTTGGATCGGGTTGGGCATGGTTATATGTAACTAAAGATGGTAAACTTGATATTGGTTCTACCCCTAACCAGGATAACCCGTTGATGGATATTTCTGACATTAAGGGAACACCAATTCTGGGCCTCGATGTTTGGGAACACGCATATTACCTAAAGTACCAAAACAAACGCCCCGATTATATGAATGCCTGGTGGAATGTAGTGAATTGGGATCAGGTAGCACAAAACTACGAGGCCGCTATTAAATAAGCGACCTATTCTTTACTAACTTCTTGTTTACCTGCAATAACATATTTCAGGCTAAAGGCCCATACAAGGTTATTGCCATCGTTAAACGCTAAACTGTACTGGTTAAAAGTGCTTGGGAGGTTATTGCGTTTCATAACCGGTATAAGCGAATTTGAGTAACGCAAGCCTACATAAACACTAGGCGACAGAATATAATTTATACCACCTAGTACACTTATATCGATAGTATTTAAGCTACCGGTACTATACGTATAACTGTACCCTGTACCGCTTATAAAATTATAGCTGAATAAATATCCGCCCGATACCCCGAGCTCCCATTCGAAATTATTATAGAACTTATTATTGGCATTAAAATGAATACGATGTCTTAATAAAACAGGTACTTCAATATAGTTTAAGGTAAGTTTAAAATAACCATTGTTATTAGAATCAGGCACTTGCTCAGCCCCTTTTTGTATGTAGTTAATCTCAAGTTGTAATATATTCTTATCACTTATTTGCCTGTTAACAAAAGCCCCGAGGGAAAAGCCTGCTTTATAAAAATCATTATCAAAGTCGCGGGTATCGGTGCCCTGCACATCACTTACCAATCCACTTCCGCTTAGCCCGGCCATAAAATGCTGGGCATGCAACTGCTGTATAAATAATAATGCCAAAAGAATAAACCCTACGCGTTTCATAGAGTGCAAACTTACTGATTTGGCCTTGAACTATAAAAACAAAAAACTCCGCATTGCTGCGGAGCTTTTGCCGCCCCCCGTTTGCTTCCTCATACAAAAGAGACTTAACAAGGTGAAGCCCACTAACCTATAATAAGCCTAACCTGTAATTATCGGGTATCAATAACCCTTCTTCGTATCCACTTAAATATCCATATAGTTAAAACAACAGGCATGCTTGGCTTGTTTTATAATAATATGCTAATAACGAGAACATGGTTGCACGCGCATCGTTTTTATGCTCAAAACCAGCTATTACTAAGTATTTCCTATTTTTGAGTACCGAACAACAAACTGGATGAAAAAGGCATTTAAAATAGTACTGGGACTCATATTACTTATAGTGATATGCTTGGGAGTCCTTTACTACTATATATCGCCTATAGCCAAATACGAAATTGAAAAAAACTCAATTGCATGGACGGGTCGTAAAATAACGCTCGGAAGTATTAAAATAAACGCTTTTAAAGGAAGCATCTACATTAAAGACATTAAGATTTATGAGCCTAATGGCGATAGCGTATTCTTCGGCTGCCATGATATTTACCTGAAAGTGAACATTAAGAAAATGCTGGCCAAGGTTTACGAGATAGATGAAATAAAGATTGATGCCCCTGAAATAAGCATTACCCAAAATGGCAATAAGTTCAACTTCGATGATATGCTGAAGCGCTTTTTGCCCGGGCCCGATAAGCAAAAAGACACAACAATAAAAGCAGCCGAAACCCAGTATTATGTTACGAAAGTAATTATCAATAACGGTACGGTTACTTATAACAACGTGCCTATACACAATATTATTAAAGTCCACAACATTAACTTTAACCTACCCGAGATAAGCTGGAACAACCCAGAAAGCAAACTGCACCTTGACTTTAAATACGGCACAGGCGGCTTCTTTAATATTGACCTTGATGCTAACCGCAAAACATTCGACTATAACCTTGCCCTTACTATAGATACATACGACTTAAGCCAATACTACGCTCCGCTTAACGCTTATGTTAAAATATCATCGCTACAAGGATCGCTAACTACTAAACTGAGAATGCATGGCAAGTTTAACAACCCTAAAGATTTTTCATTGGCGGGTTATTTAAACATATACAATGTAGAGGTAAAAGACGCGGAGAAAAAGAAGCTATTTGCTATGGGCGAGCTTTCTATATCGGTAGATACTATAAACGTAAAACAAGGACAGTATATTTTCCACCATATATTAATGGATAAGCCTTATATGGTGCTTAATGATTACGACAAAGGAACTAACCTGAGTGAACTAATAAAGTACCAACCTGTTGAAGAAAAGAAAACAAAGGATACAGCCAAGGGCAAATCGAAGATTGACTACTCTAACATTATCACCATACTGTCAACAAGTATTAAGTCAATGGCTGCAGATTTCCTGAGCAATAACTACCATGCTGATAGTATAGCCCTTCGCCACGGAGAATTTGTGTTTAACGACAATACAACAGACAATAAATTTCATTACGTAGTTTCTGATATAAACATAGCAACAGATGAAATTGGGCCAAATAACAAAAGCGTAGTTTTTAAGGTGTCGGCTACACTTAATGATACAGGCAAGTTTAACCTGAACGCCAACTTAAACTTCGACCTGAAAAAGAAAATATTTAATTACCAGATAACCACACTCGGGCTTAAGCATATATCACCCATAGCTAAGTACTTTATTGAAAAGTATGATGTAAAATACCTTGGCCGCCAGATAACCATTAAGGGTATTAAAATAAATGCCCTTGATGGCAGTGTGCGTATTAAGGATATTAAGATTTACGAGGCCAACAGCGATAAAGTATTCTTTGGTTGCCATTCGGTGTTTGTGAAGGTGAATCTGCAAAAATTATTTACAGGAGTTTATGCTATTGATTCTGTATTGATAGACCAGCCCGACATAAGCATTGTGCAAGACGGTAATAAATTCAATTTTGATGACCTAAGGCAACGCTTTAAGTCAGACACAACCCAAAAAGATACAGCCAAAGGACCGCCTATACCTTATGTTATAGATAATGTAATTATAAATAACGGTAATGTTATTTATAACAACGTGCCAATTCATAATGTGTTCAACCTGCATAATATAAACTTCAACTTACCCGAAGTTACCTGGAACAACCCACAAGTAAAGGCGCACCTCGACTTTAAGTATGGCACAGGTGGTTTCTTTAATATAGATATGGGCGCCAATCTTAAAACAGATAATTATAATGTATCGCTCGAAATTGACGATTACGACTTGAGCCAGTACTATGCACCGGTTAATAGCTTCCTTGCCATATCATCATTAAAAGGAATGCTTAACACTAACTTAAATATATATGGAAACTTTAGCGACCCTAAAGATTTCTCGACAGTGGGATCTATTACAGTAGATAATTTCGAGCTTAATGATACAGCCAAACAAAAAGTATTTGGAATGGGGAAACTGGAAGTAAATATTGACACAGTTAATGTAAAGCACAGCATTTATAGTATTGATAACATTTTACTCGACAGACCATATATGCGATTCGATTACTTTACCAATGGCAATAACATCAGTAAAATGATAAAGTACACTTCACCTCCTGAACCTGTTACAGACAATATTACAGGCGAAGTTAAACCGGACTACTCTAATATATTCACCATGATATCTTCGAGTATTAAGCTAATGGCGGTTGATTTTTTCAGTACCGATTACCATACCGATAGTATTACTGTTCGCAATGGTGAATTAGTATTTAACGACTATACCCTTAACAGGCCATTTCATTACGACATAACTAAGTTAAACCTGATAACCGATGAAATAAGCGCCAAGAGCAAAAACATAGTATTCAATTCGTCGGCAACATTAGCAGATACCGGGAAAATAGTGATGACTGCGGATATAAGCATTGACCTGAAAGATATGCTTATAAGCTACAATGTTACCAACCTGCGCCTTAGCGACATTAATCCTTATATGGAATATTATGTAGCCACGCCGTTTACTGATGGTTATATGAACTACCAAAGCACCGACTCAGTTATAAACCGCAACTTAAAAAGCACTAACATCATTCATATAAGCAACATTAAGGTTGGTAAAAAGCTATTGACCAAATCGGAATATAATATGCCGATGAAGCTAGCCATATCATTATTAAAAGACGAAAAAGGCAATATTGACCTTAACCTGCCTGCCAGCGGAAACCTGGACGACCCTAACTATAAATTAGGTAAAGTAGTATGGCCAATGCTTGCCGATCTGATAAAGAAAACCGCGGAATCTCCGGTTAGGTTATTAGCGAAGCTTTTCAGCAAAAACCCTGAAGACCTTGGCCAGTTGGAGTTTGAATACCTGCAACACGAGTTTGCCGAGAAACAAAAACACAAACTGGAAGATGTGAGCAAGGTGCTTGAAAAGAAGAAAGAACTACAGGTAGAGATAACCCAGGTAATAGACAGCCTTGAAGAAAAGGATGAGCTTGCAATGGATATGGCCAAAAAGAAATACTTTGAAGAGACCAACCACACTGCAAATGATAGCCTTATTAGTAAAAGAAAAAAAAGAAAGGAAGCCAAAGCTGAAGGTAAGGTAGCAACACAGGATACCTTATTTGATAAATACCTGAACCAGAAACTACAGCTTACCGGGGCCGAATTAATGACAGTAGAAGATAAGTGTATAAAACTCTTTGGCGATAGTTTGCTAAATAGCCAGGTACATGAAATTATGGAAAAGCGTAACAAGCAAATACTGGATTACCTTATCAATAAAAAATCAATATCGCGCGAACGTATTAAGATAATTGTAAACCGAGATTCTACATTACTGAGGGACTTGCCTCAGCCTATGTATAAAATAACTTATACCGGGGGCGACTAGTTATTCTCTGCTTTTAATAAAGCAACAATTGCACTATGATGATGATTAACATGAAAAGTCATAAAGTGCAAAAACTCTATAACCGTTAAATTCCCTATAAATGGGTGAGGTATTTGATACGTATTCAATTGCCTTTCGTTAAGCACTACAAGTGCTTTGAAAAAATCCTCGTTAACCTGTTTAAATTTATCAAGCTCTGCGACTTGTGTTGGCTCGGTTACCTGTGGCACAAGCCTGTCAGGTGCCTTACCTGCCCCATTGGTTACCTTTAAATACGCGCTTGCAATTTCATCATAACTGCGCGATGGCCTTTCAATAACACCCCAGCGCTCTGCTATTACTTCAGGCTTTGCAAACAGTCCAACCATAGGTTTAGTTGCTAAAACAAGATGTTCAATATTTTCAGCCGCCGACCATTTAGTTTCAACAGGACGTTTAAAGAATTTATCTTCTGTAAACAAACCACCTGTTTTAACTAAGGAATCATTAGCGGTTTTATAGTTATCAAGTAACTCCTTTATCATACTATTCTATATTTTAAACCCTAACCCTACACCCAGTACATCTTTAAACTGTACACGCGGGCCGTTGCTTACCAGTGTATTTATACCATTTTCGTTTTTGTAAATAGGTATATTAATGGTGTTATCGTAAATAAGTTGCGTATTAAAAGTAACAGCAAGATATTTGCTGAACTTTAACTGGAGGAAAGTTGACCAGTTAACTACAATGTTTTGAGGGTTCTTCAGGTAGTTAGAAAAAAGTTCAAGTTCTGTAGTGAAGTTTATATTTTTATTAAAGGTATGATCATAATTGCCTTTTAGGTAAGCTCCGAATTCAGTCTTTTCTTCCCTGCCTTTTGTCACAATAGTTCCCGAATTATTTACAACATCGGGGGTAACACCAAAATCGCCCAAATTGGCAAGCGCTTGATTATCTACAAAAATTAACCTGCCACTGGCCGGAGAAACAAAAACACTAAGGTCTTTATTAGGTTTATAATCAAGCCCCAAAGAAATTACCAGATAGCCTGGCGCCATAAATTTAGACAGTATAGTAGTATCGGCGGAATTGGTATACCCTGGCGCAAACTGCGATTGAAAATTAGTCAGGAAACATAGTGAAGTATGATCGAATATTTTATAACCAACACTTGTTGTCGCTTCTATCTGGTCGGTAGTTTTTTGCAATGGCGCGCCTTCTAACTTAGTAAAACCATAACCCAATTCAATATCATTAAGCCATGAAAAATTACTGTCACTATAGTTAGCATGCAATGAAGCTAATGCAGTGAGGCCCGTAGAATTTTCGCCACCTCCCGACCAGTTACTAAGACTGGTTTGGGTAAAGGTTACGCTTAAAGGACCACCTATGTCCCACTTTTTAGTGGTATCAAACTTAGCCGAGCTTCTTGCCTTGTCAGCCGCACCGGTAATATCAGCTTTTTGTGCCGAAGCAACGCACGGGAACAGCATAGCAACCGCAACAATTAAACGTATGAACTTATTCATTTTTAATGATTTTTGAATAGGGCGGCGAAAATACAATTAAAAACCTAATAATCAAGCAGCTAAGGGCGTAAACAGGCTTATACAAGACTAATAAAAGCAGAAAAGCGACGAAGTAAAAAACAAAAAGTCCCGTATTTCTACGGGACTTTGAATTGCAAAATGTATTTGTTACTTACTCTTAATAAACCTTTCTACATGCATGCTATTGTTGGTTACAACCTTTACAAAATAAGTGCCTTGTGCAAGCATCCCTATATTTATAGTCAGTGCTTTACCATTACTTATGGTTGTATTTTCAGTCATTACTTCTTTACCAAGTGCATCTATAATTGTTATTACTGCCGCTTCATCGCTTCCCGGCATTGTAAATGTCAGGTTAATAGCACTGATAGCAGGGTTAGGATATAATGAATTAACTGAAGAGCTAGATACATTATTAATACCCAACGGAGTAACCGTTATACTAAATGTTGCTGTGTTAGTACAGCCATTGGCATCGGTACCTGTCACTGTATAGGTTTCATTGGTAAGCGGAACAACATTAGCTGTATCCTTTTTACTTCCGTCGCTCCATACATAACTAACCGCATTTGTACCTGTAAGCACATCATTACTGCCTGTAGTTATATTGCTTGTACCTGTTATACCTACATTAGGCAATGCATTTACTGTAACAGTTTGGGTAGCGGTATTTTTACATCCGTTAGCATCGGTTACAGTTACAGTATAAGTACCTGCTGAGCCTACAAGCGTTGTGTCTCTTGTGCTCGTGGTGCTCCAATTATATGAGAAAGAACCATTACCGGTTGCATTGGCAGTTAATGTATCATACAAGCCTGCGCATATATTACCTGCACCAATTACATTACTGGTAATACTTACCGTTGGTTGAGGATTAGTAGTAATGATTTTAGCGGCAACAGCTTTACAACCCAATGAGTCGGTTACCGTTACTGAGTATGTGTTAGAAGTAGTTACCAAAATGGTATCGCCTCCTGAACCATTGTTCCAGCCATAGGTAAGCGCAAGGCTATTACCGGTACCTGAAGCGATAAGTGAGTCAATTGCACCGGTACACACAGTACCACCACCGTTACTATTTTTAACCGTAATACTAGCTGTTGCTCCTTTAGGATAAGAATAAGCGTTAGTATATGCAGAGCTTTGACAACCATTAGCATCGGTTACCGTTACAGCATAAGTGTTGGGCAGCACAATTTCTCTTATTTCAAAATTATAATCATCAACCACATATAAATTACCCAATGCATCAATTGCTAAACCTGTAGGGTTATTGAATCGAGCAGAAGTACCGGTTCCGTCGGCATACCCATTAGAAGAACCTGCCACTGTACTAACTTTATAGCCATTGGCAATAGCTATTTTACGTATTGTATAGTTATACCTATCGGCCACGTATAAATTACCCATGCCATCATAAGTTATGGCTGTAGGTGAATTAAACCTTGCTGCTGTACCCGCAGCATCCACAGCACCTGAACTATAAGGGTATCCGGCAATAGTATTAACCGCCGCTGAAGAAAGGTTTATTTTACGAATAGTTTGCCCGATAACATCGGTTACATATAAATTACCAGTACCATCATAAGCAATACCTGTAGGATAATAAAACTGAGCGCCCGAGCCAACACCATCTGATTCTCCTGTATTACCTGCCGTACCTGCCAAGGTAGTTACAGCGCCTGTAGCAATTACTAATTTACGTACTGTCTCATTTTGCTGATCGGTAATGTATAGATTACCGTTACCGTCATAAGCAATACCTGATGGAGAATTAAACAATGCAGCAGAACCAATACCATCGGTTGAACCATATACCCCGCCAGTACCGGCAATAGTAGTAACAACACCCGTGGCAATTACTATTTTACGCACCGTATTAGCACTTTGATCGGTCATGTAAATATTACCATTACCATCGCATACTATACCATAAGGATATTCAAACGTAGCATTGGCACCTATTCCATCAGAAAAACCATAAGAATTATTATTTCCTGCCAGACTGGTAACTGCACCGGTTGAAACAACAATCTTACGTACAGATTCATTATTTCCATCAGTTACATACAAGTTACCAAACCCGTCAGATGCTACTCCATTAGGATAATAAAAATCAGCATTCGTACCTGTTCCATTTGCAAAGCCCGCGTTATTGTAGTTTCCGGCAATAGTGGTAACTATGCCTCCTGCGGCAGATGCCGGGTCTATTACTATAATAGTATCGTTAGTGCCAGTTGTGTTCCAACTATAATTAAATGAACCATTACCGCTTGTATTAGCAGTAAGCGTATCGGCTTTGCCGCAAGCTATGGCGCCACCTACTACATCAGTTGTTATAGTAATTATTGGTGCAGGGGTTAATGTTATTGCCTGGGTGGCTTTACCCGAACAACCATTAATATCTGTTATTGAAACCGAATATGTTCCGTTAGATGCAGCATAGGTAGTATCAGCATTTGCTCCATTACTCCAATTATATATATATGGGCCAGCACCTGTTATATTAGCAGAAAGGGTATCATAGGTTCCTGTGCAAAACTTTGTACCGCTTATAACATTTGTATTTATACTTACTGCAGGACTTATATAAGTACCTGCTGTTGTATGAGCCATAGCTGTACAGCCATTACTAGCAGTAACGGTAACCGCATATGTATTTGGCACTATAACCTGTCGGACTGTATAATTTGATAAATCACAAACATATAGATTACCTGATCCGTCTACCGTTAATGCAGCTGGCGAATTAAACTGTGCGGCAGTGCCTGTACCATCAGCGGAACCACCAGTAGTACTACCACAGAACGTGTTTACCCTTGCTGAAGGCAGAGTAATTTTACGTATTTCATTATTAGACCTGTCTGCTCCATATAAATTACCATTACCATCGTAGGCTAAATTCATAGGGCTACCAAAGCTTGCATTGGCACCTATACCATCGCCATCATTACTTAAGCCCGGTTTGCCAGCAATGGTAGTTACGGCACCGGTGGCTATAACTATTTTACGTATCATATCATTATCAGCTTCATATAAATTTCCATTACCATCATATACTATTCCTACCGGATAATTAAATTGGGCCGCAGTGCCAATACCATCAGCATAGCCCGAACTGGTTGAACCTGCAAATGTGGTTACAGCACCGGTGGCTATAACTACTTTACGTATCTCATTATTATTCGCGTCAGTTACAAAAAGGTCACCATTGCCATCGTAGGCAATACCCTGTGGATAGTAAAATTGCGCGGCAGTGCCAATACCATCGGCCGAACCGCCAGAACCACCGGCAATAGTAGTTACCGTACCACTGTAAATATTAACCTGCCTTATTGTCTGAGCACTTTGATCTACAACATATAAATTGCCATTACCATCATAGGTTAAACCATAAGGGGTGGTAAATTGAGCGGCAGGGCCCACGCCGTCTGCAGTTCCATAAGAACCACCAGCCAGGGTTGTAACCAATTGGGTGGCAATATTTATTTTACGTATTGAATAAGTTTCATAATCAGACACGTATATATTTCCATTCCCATCACTTGCCACGCCATAGAGGTAAGTAAATTGTGCATTGCCGCCCACGCCATTACCGCTGCCATAATTGCCTGCTAAGCCTGCAAGTGTATTTACCACACCTAAATTAGGGGCCGAGGGTGTGCTTATCACAACAGTATCATTAGTACCTGTTGTGTTCCAGTTATAGGCAAACGGGCCGCTACCGGTTGCGTTTGCTGTAAGGGTGTCATAATGTCCGCATGCAACACTTCCGCCAATTACATCGGCACTAAGTGTAACCAAAGGCGAAGCAATTGTAGTTACACTTGCTGTACCGGTATTAGTACATCCATTTGCATCGGTTACGGTTAACGAATATCCACCTGCGCTTGTAACCAAGGCAGTATCTGAATTTGCTCCATTGCTCCAGTTGTAATTAAATGGGCCATCGCCGGTTACATTAGCAACCAACGAGTCAGCAGTTCCTATACAAAAAACCGAGCTGGTAATAGGGTTAATACTTATAACAGGTACTGGTGATGCTACCGCATTAGTGTATGCAGAAGCAGTACATCCGTTAGCATCGGTTACCGTAACAACATATGTATTAGGTATTGTTATTTTGCGAATACAATAGTTACCAAAATCTGCCGCATATAAATTATTATTAGCATCAACAAAAACAGATGTAGGCTGATTAAATTCAGCGGCTGCTCCGGTGCCATTAGTTGACCCGTAAGAACCATTACCTGCAATAGTAGTAACCTTACCAGAAGATAGTACCAGTTTCCGTATTTCGTTATTGTATACATCAGCTATATATAAATTACCTAATGCATCAAATGCCATACCGGCAGGATAATAGAACCTTGCAGCAGAACCTACTCCATCACTATTCCCTGAAGAACCTTGTACCCCAGCTACGTATGAAACTGAATCTTTCGCTATATTAATTTTACGAATCATTTCATTACCCTGATCAGAAACATATAGGTTACCCTTACCGTCATATACTAATCCGTCAATAGTATTAAAGCGTGCACTGCTGGCAGTGTCATTAACGTAACCCGCATTAGTTGACCCTATAAATGTGCTTACTGAATCGTTAGCCAACTTAATTTTACGAATTTGGTGATTGTATTTATCAGCCACATATAAATTACCATTACCATCGTAAGCTAAGCCTGAAGGATAATAGAATTGCGCAGCAGTACCAACACCATTTGCAGACCCACTTGAGTTAGGACTACCCGCAATGGTAGTAACCATTTCGGTTGAAATATTAAGCTTCCGTATGGTTTGCCCGTACTCATCAGATATATATAAGTTATCCTTACCATCGTACGCAATTCCATAAGGGCCGTAAAATTGCGCAGCCGTACCAATACCATCAGCTTCACCATATGAACCACCTGCAATAGTAGTAACAACTCCTGTTGCAATTACAATTTTACGTATCAAATAATTATTTACATCAGTTACATACATATTACCCTTACCATCTGTCGTCATGTATCCGGTGTTAGAAAATGTTGCTGCCGTGCCTGTTCCATCAGCGCTTCCACTATTGCCGGGATGACCTGCATAATAACTAACTATACCACCATTGGGCAATCCCGGAGGAGCTATCATTACAGTATCGTTAGTACCTGATGTGTTCCAATTGTAAGTAAATGAACCATTACCGGTTGCATTTGCTGTTAATGTATCATAATGACCGCAAGCAATAGTTCCGCCTATTACATCACTTGTAATAATAACACTTGGTGATGAACTAATACTTACATTAAAAGTACCTGAACTTAATGTTGCAGGTGAGCTTGCACATGCGCCAGGGTTTGTAACCACTACACTAAAGGTACCGTTTGATTTAACAGAATCTATTTGGTGGGTGTTACCATTACTCCATAAGTATGCAGTACCCGTATCGGCCGTTAATACCACCAAGCTTACACCACATGCAATAACATTACCTGTTTGAGCATT
>Ga0206861_1100_pt1 | contig 14578 bp, 14 predicted proteins | sample Alteio_BWOrgCont_45_FD_152617 | JGI IMG/M metagenome (GOLD analysis project Ga0206861, IMG submission 152617) | Enriched cells from forest soil in Barre Woods Harvard Forest LTER site, Petersham, Massachusetts, United States -... | ecosystem: Environmental > Terrestrial > Soil > Temperate forest >... | reverse complement strand
GATTCAATTATCGATTCTCACACCCAACGTATGGACCTTACCATCGACTTTACTACCAAGTTCATGGAAGCTATCAAGAACGAAGACCTTACCTCTAAAGAAGGTATCGAAAAGCTGGTTGAATTAGTAAAGGAAAACTTTGACAAGTCGAGCGAACTTTCTATGGGTAACATGGAAAAGATCGTTTCTGTATACAACGACCACCTGAACCTTGCATTGAACTTCAACAAGAAATTTGCTGATAACATCAATTCGCAAATTACTTCTATGTTCAAATTACAAAAGAAGAACATCGATTCTTTCTTTGCAATGGACATGGTTACCGAATGGTGGAAAAACGTTAACAACACCGACGAAAAAACCAAAGCTTAATTTCATCTTATAAAGCTTATCCCTGTAATCACTATAATATGGTTGCAGGGATAGCTTTTTTATAAAGGCCTTTAAGGCTTTTTATTTAATTTAACACGCTATAAATTTATTACAATGGATACCAAGCAGCCAGCCGACAACATGAATGAACTGATTATGAATGCGACTCAAAAAGCGACTCAAAAAGCTATACAAGACGCGCCAACTAGTTTTACCGACAATATGGAACTGGCGCTGCAGTATTCAAACCTATTTTCTGAGATTGCCGCTAACCCCGGCAATACAGCTAAGGCACAAAGCCTTTATGTTGACTTTATTAAAAAACAGCAAGACCTTTGGAAGAGTATGCTGGAACGCCAGGCTGGCCAAACTCCGGCTCCGGTTATTACCCCTGTTGCAGGCGACAAGCGCTTTAACGCTGCCGAATGGAACGAAACCCCTTATTTCGATTTTATAAAACAAAGTTATTTGCTGGTATCTGAAATGCTGAGCAATATTGTAGAATCGGTTGATATTGACGACAAGACAAAAAAGAAACTAAGCTTTTATACCAAACAATATATTGATTCATTTTCTCCGGCCAACTTTTTAGCTACCAACCCTGAAGCGTTAAAGCTTGCACAGGAAACCAAAGGCCAGAGCATTACCGATGGATTAAAGAACTTTTTAGAAGATGTGGCTCAGGGACGCATTTCGCAAACCGATGTTACCGCTTTTGAATTGGGCAAGAACATTGCTACTACTCCGGGTACCGTAGTTTACGAAAACGAACTTATTCAACTTATACAATATACCCCAACCACTAAAACAGTTAGCGAAATACCGGTGCTTGTTATTCCTCCGTGGATAAACAAGTATTACATACTTGATTTAAAACCTGAAAACTCATACGTTAAATTTATAGTTGACCAGGGCTTTACTACCTTCCTTATTTCGTGGAAGAACCCAACCAAAGAATTGGGACACTTAGGTTTTGAAGAATATGTAGACTTAGCTGCATTAAAAGCTGCCGAAGTGATACAAGATATTACTAAAGCTAAAAAAGTGAATGCTGTTGGGTATTGCCTTGGCGGAACATTATTAAGCATTGCCACTTCGGTTGCTTATGCACGTAAAAATGTGCCATTCCAATCGTTGACCTTTTTGGCTACCATGATCGATTTTAGTGATATTGGCCCAATGGGAGATATTGTAGATGAAGCATTGGTAAAGAAAATAGAGAACGGTGAACTTAAGACCGAAAACCTGATGCGTGGTAAAGTTATGGGCAGCGCCTTTAACCTGATACGTAGCAACGACCTTATTTGGAACTATGTAGCGAACAGCTACCTGAAAGGCAAAAAGCCTGCTCCGTTTGACGTACTCTATTGGAACGGTGATAATACTAACCTGCCAGCTAACATGTATGGTTTCTATTTACGCCATATGTTATTCGAAAATAAATTGAGCCGTAAGAATGCATTACGCATTTGCAATACACCTATTGATATTGGCAAAATAGAATTACCTGTATTTGCAGTAGGTACTACAGAAGATCATATCTCTCCTCCGCAAACAACCTTTACAACTACCGAACTTGTAAGCGGACCGGTAGAATACGTACTAGGCGGATCGGGCCACGTAATGGGTATTGTTAACCCACCGTTTAAAAAGAAATATGGTTACTATGCAGGCGGAGAGCTTAACAAAGGCTTTGAAGAATGGAAAAAGACAGCTAAGCAACACGAAGGTAGCTGGTGGACACCATGGACAGCCTGGGTGAAGAAACAAGCCGGTAAACAAATACCTGCTCCGGCAAAAGCGGGCAATGCAAAATACAAAGGCATTGAACCGGCACCGGGCCGCTATGTAAAAGAAAAATGCTAAATTAATTATGAGTTATAAGTTATAAATCATGAGTTCAAAAAAGAGCTACTATTTATAACGTATAACTCATCCCTATAATTCATAATTCATAACTTATAATTTTAGTATATGGCAGAAGGAAGTAAAAAGAGAGTAGCCTTAGTTACAGGCGGAACAGGAGGAATAGGCACAGCAATATGCGAGCGCCTTTACAAGGAAGGATACAAAGTAGCGGCTAACTATAAAGACTTTACCAAAGCTATACAGTGGAGAGAAGAAGCAAAGAAGTGGAGAGAGAATGAATTGAGAATGGGTATTGATATACACATTGTAGAAGGCGACGTAGCCGACTACAAATCTACAACTGCCATGGTGCAGGAAATTACTGATGAAATTGGGCCTATTGATATATTAGTTAATAATGCCGGTATTACCCGCGATGCGCCATTACATAAAATGACACCTGAACAGTGGCACGAAGTAATGGACACTAACCTTAACAGCGTATTTAACTGCTCGCGTGCGGTAATTGAAGGAATGATAGCACGAGGCTGGGGACGTATCATTAATATGTCATCGGTTAACGGTGCAAAGGGTGCATACGGACAAACCAATTACGCATCGGCTAAGGCTGCTATGTACGGTTTCTCTAAATCACTTGCACTTGAAGTTGCAAAAAAAGGAATTACAGTAAACTCTATCTCTCCGGGCTATATTGGCACATCAATGGTTATGGCCATACGCGAAGATGTAAGAGAAAAGATATTAGCACAAGTACCTATGGGCCGCTTTGGCGCACCTGATGAAATTGCGAGCATGGTTGCTTACTTAGCATCTGACCAGGCTGCCTTTATTACAGGAGCCAACATGAATGTGAACGGCGGTTTGCATATGTACTAGTTCTTTTCTACCCTATTTTATACAAAAGGCCTCACTAGATAGTGGGGCTTTTGTATAAAACCCTTACTGATCTATTATATCACCCCTTCTAATAGTCTTCTTTTTCTTAAACACTGGTGTTCTTGTAAATACATAGGCCTTCCCTTTGTCATTGTATATAAGCCGCATCTGACCATCGAAGAAAATAAACTCACGTTCAGTTTTATTACTACCATTACCAATTACTAAATAGAAAGCACATCCATCTCCAGTATGGTCTGCATACCCTCCCCATTTGCACACACCTATAACTTTATTATTCATAGAAAGAGTTACTATTACTTTTGACTTTGCAGAGTCTTCCCATGTTGTATAAAATGCCAGATCTGTGTCTGCATTTGTCGAGCTAAACCATTTGTCCATTATCCCTTTGAATATATCTAAAGAATCACATGTGCTCTTTTTGACTTTAAATGAGGCTTGCTGGGAATAAGAGTTGATAGTTAAAAAGAAGAATACTGTTAATATGAGTAGTTTTTTCATGATATAAATATAAACAATAGGTCTTTATCTAATATTTAAAGCATAGAGTAATAGGCTTGTTCTGTGCTTTTTTTATTTTTGCACTATTGCACTACTCCTATGCGGAATTTGAAACTTACTCTGCTTCTTTTAATAAGTTTAGTTTCGCAGCTATCATTTGCACAAACCAAGCCTTACATTGTAAATGATATTACCCAGCTCAATCCTATTCAGGTTGATTCGATTATTACGCCAACCACTACTGAAGAAATAGTTAACGCAGTAAAGAATTTTAAAGGACCTATATCTATTGGTGGTGGCCGATATAGCATGGGCGGGCAAACCGCAACCGAAAAAGCCCTGCAAATTGACATGCGCAATTTTAACAAGATACTTTCACTATCGAAAGAAAAGAAAGAAGTAACCGTGCAAACCGGTATACGATGGAGGGCCTTACAGCAATATATAGACTCATTCAATCTATCAATTACCATAATGCAGACCTATGCCAACTTTACAGTGGGCGGTTCGTTGAGCGTTAATGTACACGGGCGATATAATGGAACCGGACCATTAGTGTACTCTGTAAAACAACTGAAAATTGTTTTAGCGGATGGAACTTTGGTTACAGCAAGCCCTACCGAAAACAGAGATATTTTTTATGGCGCTATTGGAGGCTACGGAGGCTTAGGTGTTATAACAGAAGCCACTTTAGCACTATCAGACAACTGCAAAGTAGAGCGCAGTGATAAAGTCATTAAAATAAACGATTATAAAAAATATTATTTCGACCATGTTAGAAATGATACCGCCATATTATTCCATAATGGGGATATTTACCCCAACCGATATAAGAAAGTGCGGGAAGTATCTTATACTAAAACAAACAAAGACGTAACTATACCGGATAGGATAAAGCCTGTAAAAGAATCTTATGGTTTTAATCGCTTTGGTATTGCAGTAACATCTTTTGGAGCCTTTGGCAAGTGGGTGCGCAGGCATATATTCGATCCTATTACATATATGGGTAAAGCACCTGTTGAATGGCGTAACTACGAAGCAAGCTATGATGTAAAGGAGTTGGAGCCCAAGTCGAGAAAAAGATCGACCTATATTTTACAAGAATACTTTGTGCCGGTTGATAGCTTTGATGTATTCTATCCTAAAATGGCAAAAATATTGCGTAAGCACAGAGTAAACGTAATTAACATCTCTATTCGCCATGCTAATAAAGATCCGGGCACTATGCTGGCTTGGGCAAAGACAGAAGTGTTCGCATTTGTTATTTACTACAAGCAAGGCACCAAACAAAAAGATAACGACAAAACAAAAGCCTGGACACAAGAATTAATAGCTGCCGCCATATGTTGCAACGGGTCTTACTACCTACCCTATCAAATTTTTGCAAGGCCCGATCAGTTTGCTGCTTGTTATCCTAATTCTGTTTCTTTCTTCCAATTAAAAAAGAAACTTGACCCCACAAATAAGTTCCAGAACAAATTGTGGAATACTTATTATAAATAAGCAATTAGTTCTTTAACAGTATGTATATCTGGTCTTTCAGGTGAACACGTTCGCTGTGCAGGGTATTGCGCACATCTTCACTCACCACTTCCGCACCTGTTTCAATGCGGTGTAAATCGTGATTGATTAAATCATATTCGCCATATAACCTCTTGAAATGTTCGTTTGACGTTTTCAGGGCCTGGATTTTTTCTTTGAATTCAGGAAAATCTTCCAATAATGTATGTGCTTCCATAATGTAATTTGTTTTGCCCAAAATTGCATCTAGTAAACCTTCTTATAACTGCGCTATATCACCCACAAGCCTGAGTTTTATCATATACATAAAAAAGGGCTTGAGTTAATACTCAAACCCTCTTACAGTTTATAATAATCGAACTACTTCTGCAACATCAATTTCCCTTGCGATACAAGCCTGCCATCTTGTGTAATTACACGGTAGAAATACATTCCTGTAGCCTTCGACTCAAGGCTCACCTGGGTAACCCCCGGTTTAGCAATCGAATGATATACTTGCTGGCCAAGGGCATCATAAATTTCAATATTGGCAACTCCTATTTCGGTATTGGTCAGTTCCACATTAAATGAACCGTTATTAGGGTTTGGATATACCTTAACATCATTACTATTAACCATATTAAGAACAGATGTAGGTGAATACACATTAATATCAATATTATCGAGATAGAGGATATTACCCCACCCTGAACGCATTTCGAAAGAGAACATAGCGCCGGCAACTCCATTGAGCACAGAAAGGCTCACTGAATCTTTTCTCCAGGCAGTGGTTGAAGGAGGAACGAAACAACCTGAGCTATTAACATCCGTCTTTCCATCAGTTGTACCACCTGTAGTACATAAGGTCATACCACCCTTTGAATAGATCTGAGTCCATGTGTTACCACAGTCTTTAGAATAATACACCACCAAAGTATCGCTATAAGTAGGAACATTAGCAGGTTCATAAGCCACATCGAAAGATAATTCAGCATTAGTAACACCTGCGAAGCTGTAATCCGGCGTATACATCTGCTCTCTTTCTCCTGTAATATTAATAACCTGCCCGCAGTTAGCAGGGAAATACATACACTGTGTGCTGCCGTAACCTGTCGACTTACATAATTCCCAAGCGCTATCATCAGGACTCGGCATATTCAATGTCCAACCGGTTGGAGGGAATGTTGATGACTGGAAAGTTTGGCTCATTGGTAACGTAGCAGTTGGTATTACATTTACATAAGCAATACTGTTAATAGAATCAACACCTGTGGTAGATGTAACCACTTCGGTAACATTATAGGTGCCCGCGCTTGAATATGTAACCGAAGGATTAGCAACAGTTGAACTAGCTGGGCTACCTCCAGAAAAGGTCCATTTATAACCAGTAATAGTTCCGGTAGATGTGCTGGCATCTTTATAATTTACAGTCATACCCATACAGCCCGATTTTACATTCGATGTAAAGTTTGGTGTAACGGTAGAATTGATGATGTGAACGTACCAACGTGGCGAATAGGAAGTTAACTGGCTCGCGGTATAGGTATTATATGACACATCCCATCCATTGGCTGATGATTCCATAACTTTAAAACTACCGTTATTAAAATTGGTATCTACCAAACGGGTATGTGAACCTGCATAGTCAAAAATATCACCGGGCAAAACCTGCGATGCAGCGCTATAAGCGGTTGAGATATTCTCTAATGTAGTTGTACTGTATTTTGTTGTTAGCCCCCATGAGCGCGATACAAAACCAGAACAATCAACACCCAGTGCGCAACTTTCGCAGCAATCGCCACTGGTGGTACAATCATTGTCGCCGGCAGACTTGCTAGCCGTTAAGCCTGAAGTAAATGACGCAAGGGTTGAAAAACCACCCCAGCAATAAGGCATGTGTATATTGCTGCCTACTTTTACCTGACCCGGAGTTATTATATTACCTACCGATGAACAGTTTTTACTCGCCCATATATTAGCGGATGCAGCAGTAAAAGTATAGGGTATGTATGGCCTTGCGTTAACAAGTATTTGATTACGTGTTATGGTTTGCGCAAAGGAGAATGCACTGGTAAGTGTTAACACAACCACCAGATGTTTGCCTGCATTCCTGTAAAAAAATGATGTAAATGTTTTCATCTTTTATTTTTTATTGTGTTAAACTTATTTAGGATCAACTTTAAGCATGTGGTCGTTGAAGTGATACTTTACAGCCGCTATATAATCAGGATATGCTTTGGCATCACTCGCTTTAGCTTCAGTTAAAGCAAACACATATACGCCTTGTGGGGCAGTTACCATATTTAAAAGTGTTCCATTAGCGGACAGGTGGAAATCGTTATTCGAAAGTACGTAGTAGCAATCGGGTACTTTGGTTACAGTTACCGCGGCACCTATTCCATTTGCCGAAAGCGACAAAGAAACAATATTGCGTTCTACACTTATAGGGTTACCTGTAATGTAAGTTTGCTCATCAACATAAACGCGATCAGCGCTGGCACCTGTTACATATATTCCGGCAGTTGGCCTTTCTGTTGTAAAAGTTCTATCAAAGTGTTTTCCATCTGCAGTAATAACAGTAACGGCATATGTATTTTCTCCTGTTATTTTCGTTTTCACAAAAACACCCGAAGATGTGATCCATCCTTCATACTCTTTTATAGCCGCAGGCATTCCGTTCGATTCTATAATTAAACTGTTACCTGAAGGCAATAACAAGTAAGTAGAATTATTATACCTGGCTATATGTTCAACACCTGTGTACTTGTTATTAGGGAAAGCAATGTTCTTAGTTAAGCTACCATTGTTATCATACACTGCAACCTGATCGGCATTCAGTACATAGTAAAAGCCATTATCGTATGCAAAATCGCGGGGTGCAAATAACACAGGGAATTTTTTAATCACTGAACCTGTATTCTCATCAGCAACCATCATTTCGTTCGATGCGCTTGATAAATAGGCGACTTCAGTACCACTCAACACCTCAAAAGATATTGCACCCAGGTTTACACCGGGCACCTGCTTATAAGGTATCCCATCCTGTGTGTTCCATTTGCTGGTAGATATTTGCTGCACGCTCAGCGCATGTTTATCCTGTGCATACAATGCAGTAGCCGACAGAATGAAAGTTGCAAATAAAAGGGAGTAATTTTTTGTTCTCATTACATTAATTTTGAAGATTACTGTTTACAAGACGCATTATTTCTGTGAACGAAATACTAAACCAAATATAACGAACAGAAAAGCAAAAAGCAAACCCCTTAACCATTTAATAACCCGACATAAGGGGCAACTGTTTTTGAGCCTCACTTCAGAATCAACACAAAACCTGGCTAATATGCCAAGAAACACAAACTAAACTGATTCAGTTTATAAAAACGTGCAAACGAAATGGCTAAAAAACGAATGTTGATTTAGTTGAAAATGAGTTGAAAAAAAATTGCTGAGCAGGGCTATTTTTGACGTAAATCTATCGATTCTACTAGTTGAGAAAGTTCGAATAAATTATCCTGACCATGAGTTACCATAGAAACATGAACGGCAAGATGGGGCTCAATGAAGTTATCAGATGAAATTTCCTCTTCCTTTAAATAAATACCGTGCCAGTTATCCAAATAGGTCATCCATTTCACCGGTTTGCCAAACAACATACCCGATGAGTCAATAATGGCATCCTGTTTATACAGGCCATAATTCTGATAAGTATAATTCTGCCGCTCCCCTACATTTATAGTTATATCGGCCCAGGCTGTATCCGTAAAACTGCGGTACTTGTGTACTTTAAAAATTTCAAAGTCGTATAGCTTATCAATGGTAATATAATAGTTGGCGGGCAAACGAAAACGAAAGGATAAACTACTATCTGATAATGTATACGTCTCCATTCTTTGGGCACGGGCATTAAAGCGTGGGCCATTAGTCGCTGTTTTAAAAATATTCTCACTAAGCGCCTTAAACTGCTGCTTTTGAGCATACGCATTTGAGTCTATATAGGCATCTACCCTGAATAAAGTGCCATCAGCAGTTTGCACCAGTAAGCTGTTTATCATTATAGCCCTCTGTAAGGAATCGTGTTTTACAGGTGAAGATAAAATAGCGTATAAAGAATCTGTTGCAATTAACTCCTTACTGACGAAATTCTTCTTATACGCATTATCGTTATTTACCTGGTTCAATAAGGTTCTATCGCCAAGCAAATAAAGTTCTTGGATAAAAAAAACAATACGCATTTTACCTGTATCATATATAATTCTGGTTTCTTCATTAATATTCGGGCTAGCGGACATACCACCACCCGAACGTTGCAGGTTATAAGCTGTGGCAGGGAAGTTAAAATACGCCCTGCCATTAAGAACACTTATTTTTTTGCTGAGTGGAATACTTGAAATAGCATTCTGACCCAAGGCGCTGGCAGCGACAAAAGCGATAAGAATAAATAATACTACACGTTTAAACATACTGACCGCAAATTTACCATTTATAAGGCCACCGCACTAAGCCATGAAAGGTTTTACCTTTACACTTCAAAACCAATCTGTTTTTTCTGCACCTTTGAATAACGTATGAAGTCATTTAAAACAGCCATACCCCTATTTTTAGCTTTCGCTTTTATCTTTCTCTCTACGTATGTCCGGGGGCAAAATATTGAGCATTATACCGGTAACGACTGTGACTGTTTTGTATACTCAGGTGGTAATGATACTACCAAAAGCTACACCCCTACCCACGCACAGGTAGATTCGGCAGAGGATGCTATACGCGACAAAATAAACCAGCGCAACCCGCCCAACAATATGCACGATTTGGTGAAATTAGGACTGCAACAGTTCGAACGACACTACCATGGTACTATAAATAAAGACGGCCATAAGGAATTGCGGATACATGGGGTAAATAAATCGAACCCTAACGAGGTATGGGTAGCTTATTATGATGTGGCTACGCACACTTTGCATAACTTCTCTATTTATGGCTCGTATTAGTGTATGAATGTTATCAGAACCACATCAGATAACAAGGATTTTAGGGAACTGATACCTGAACTGGACCAATTTTTATGGGACCTGGATGGGCCCGAATTACAAGGTTACTACAAAAAACTTAATGTAATAGAGAAGAACGACACCGTGCTGGTGGCCTATGTAAATGATAAACCGGCGGGCTGTGGCTGCTTTAAACCATATAGTAAAACTGCAGTTGAAATGAAACGCATGTACGCCAGGCCCGAATACCAAGGAAAAGGAGTTGGGCACGCTATATTAAGCGGACTAGAACAATGGGCCAAAGAGCTGGGATACACGAGTGCTTTATTAGAAACCGGACACTTACAGGAGCAGGCCATTAAGCTTTATAAGAGAAGCGGTTATGTGCTTATTGAAAACTACGGGCCTTATATAGGAATAGCCAACAGCATTTGTTTCGAAAAGAAACTATACTGATCTTTCTTACAAGGCTGCTTTATTCGCTTCAGGCGGAGTAAAATGGTTCACTTGGTTCTTTACCGGCGTTACAGTGCGTAAATAGGTATATATAGCTCCTAGGTCAGCTGTATCCATTCCGGCATAATTATCCCATGGCATAATGGTATTTATCTGTCCTGGTTTTACAGTTGGGCAATGATAATTGCTATCGGCAAACATTTTAAACTTGGCTATAAACATTTGTCTGGTTAACTCACCAATACCTGTTTCTTTATCGGCCGTAATATTGGCTGAGCGTATAGTACAACCATCAGGCATTTTAAACTCAAAGCCACCTGCAAACGGCTCACCCACTTCTTTGCCTTTATCTTGTTTAGTATGGCATTCTCTGCAATCGGCTGCATTTGCAATATACATGCCATAAGCAACCTGGTCAGTTTTAGCAGGCATTGGTTGAGGGTTAGCCTCAGCAGGTATAGTATTTACTATAAAATTCATTGGGAAATCAAGAGTCGACTCGGGCACATCATTCTTAACTGAAGGCAGGGTGCGTATATAAGCAATAATGGCTTTCACATCATTCTGATCCATTTTACCATAATTAAGGTATGGCATAAGCGGGAACAAAGCTTTCCCATCGCGGGTAACACCTGTAGTAATCGTGCGGTATATCTCTCCGTCAGTCCAGTTAGCCAGGTTATAAGGAGTAATATTTTTTGAATGTAATGAACCCGGGAACCCAAACTTTTGGTCGAAGGTTTCTCCTCCCCTGCCAACAGTGCCGGGTACTAATGGCGCACAATACTTTGTCCAGTCACGTTCTGAATGGCAATCGACACAAAGGCATACATGATTGGCCAAGTAAGAGCCCCGTGCAATTAATTCAGGTGTGGCATCAATTTTCATAACCGGCGCCGCTGCCACTTTTGGCAATGCCACTTTAACATAGGTTAGCAAACCTGCAATGGCCACAACAACAATGGCCAGGATAACTCCCAGTACTTTAAAAATCTTTTTCATTGATAATGGTTGATTAATTTATTGAACCAAATATAAAAAGGAGTATTTATATATACAAGAGGCTCAGTTAATTTCTTGATTCCAGTCAATTTTTTAAGAATGGCTTTTTTTGCGACATTTGCCCAATGAAATACATACCATTAATACTTACCGGCTTTGTTGCCATAGAGCATTTATATATTTTATGGCTCGAAATGTTTGCATGGACAACCCGGGGCAAAAAAACATTCACATCAGTTCCGGCGGAACTGTTTGAAAAAACGAAAGTAATTGCAGCCAACCAGGGGCTTTACAATGGATTTTTAGCCGCAGGTTTAATATGGTCGCTGTTAATTACCAATGCCGATTGGAGCGGTTATGTGGCCACCTTCTTTCTTTCGTGTGTGGTAATAGCCGGTGTTTATGGTGGCGTAACGGTCGATAAAAAGATATTTTTGGTTCAGGCTATGCCTGCTATGATTGCACTGGTAGTACAATCGCTAATGCTATAAAATACCGTCAACCAAAAGGTTCAGGCTTTTGCGCATTATCTCGCCCATGTTTTTGCATTTTAAAAATTCAGCATCTTTATAATGCTCGGCAAGTTCGGTTTTTAATTGGGTTTCTTTTTCGGGTAACGATAGTTCGTCCTTCATCATTACATCGAGTAACTGCATAACCCTGTATTTCGATGTCTTTATACGGCGCGCCATCATCGACCGCTCTTCCGATTTATATTGCTTTTCGGTTTCGTGGTTGATCTGCTGCATGCACAATTCTACAAAAGGTAAATTCTCTTTAAAGTACTGGGGCATATAAAGATTCTTCTTCCCTTCAAAACATTGCTGGTCGAAGTCAATAGCACGCAAACGATACTGAGTATCTTCAAAATCGGCTGTAACGTCTATTATATAATTATACGAGCGCATATCACCCAGCAAACGCACAAAGCAACGTTCATTAAATTTTACAAATTCTTTAGCAAGGCGAATGCGGTTCAGTTCTTTATCTTTAAAATGATGCTTTATGAATTGGTCGCCCGGTATGCCTACAATATGTTCTTCAACCAGGGTATTCTTATCTACAAAATAGTTGATACGGTTAGGCGACAGCACGTGCTCCCATTCTAACCCGTAAATACGCGAAGCGTCGGCCAGTTTTATATAATAGTAATCGTAGTTGTCGTTAAAATTGTTTACAATCTTTATACGAAACGGCTTAGAATTACCGAAGGTGCAAAAGTCAATACGCTCAACATGCAAATGTTCCATCACACTAATATCTCCACTGGCTTTTAGCATGGCATAAATGCCTGTAAGCTCACGGCCGAGCTCTATCATCTCGCTTGGCGAGTATAACACAGTAAGCCATAGGGTATCTACTCCTTTTTTATCACGTAATGGCGATGAGCCATTAAAGCGAAGCAAATCACTATAATGTACAGGTATGTTTTGTGCACGGCTGGTTTCGCCCAGATACCTATAAAAGGGGGCCGATACAGGATATGATACTTTCTTTTTTTGCGGAGTGTTTGCCATAAGTAGTAGCAAAGCTACAAATAAAAAAACCCCGCAGTAATGCGAGGCTTTTCTATACAAAGGCAATACTTATTTTTTACCAGTAATGTCTTTACAAAAATCACCCAGAGTCTTTTTGGTGATTGCACTGTGGCCCGCACCGCCCGTATAACCAGATAGCATCATAGCGCCCATACTGGGTATTGATGCACCAATGGTTGCTCCGTCCTTACAGTCAATTACTTCCTGAATGTAGATAACCTCATGGCTTCCATAGTTAGGTTGCACAATTGCATAAGCAAAGTTCGAATCGGCATTAACTACATACTGATCCATTTCATCAGCCGATACAATACGGTAATTGAATGGATATGCTTCTTTTATTTCTTCTGGCTTTAACTTAGAATTAATCTGGTCTTGCCTTAATAACAATGTCCTCATTTTCAAGCGTGGCTCATTTTCAGCAATCATCGCTTTCGTATCACTCATTGATGCTTTTTGGTGGCTTTCTCTATAATTGAAATAATAGGTAGTACCTAAAATACCGAACACAAGGTCGGCCTTGGTTGGAAACGGATCAGGCATACATATATAATATATAGCCTTGTTTTCGTCAGCCAAAGAAACAACCATTGTAGTAATCACATCTCCTTCTATTTTATCGCCTTTAGGCACCCAGTTCAGGCCCTCATGCTTAGGAGAGAATCCTTTTGAACCGGAGGTGCAGAAAATCAATGCGTATTGATTCTTGTTAGGAAGCTTCTCTACTTCCTTTTGAGTTTTGTAGACAATTTCATTTGCTGAAAAATTCCAGAATTTCTCAACAACTTCTTTCATTTCGCTGTTATACAGGTCAAGCGAAGTCTGATAGGTTTTAATATCATCTGTCTTTTTCTTCTTTGTCAGTTTTTTCATTAGATCCTCATCAGGGCTTTCAACAATTACAATGAGCTTACGCTTTTTCACTTCGTCAATGTCCTTTACCTTACCCATACCAAACTGGGCACTGGTTTTAGTAGCACAAGCGAACAGAGCAATTCCTGCAATTAGTAGACTTACTTTTTTCATGATTAAGCGGTTTATGGTTATTCAACAAAATTAACAATAAATAAATAAAACACAAGAGTATTACGACATTGAGCTATAAATTCCCCGGTTCATTATTAAACGCATATATAAATCCTTAACTTTGCTTGGAGCATAAATTCGGGAAATAATATCACACGTAGCAGCCACATGACAAAATATCTTTTTGCCTTTTATTTACTCAGTATTCCACTTACCTGCCTGTTTGCGCAGAACAAAGAAAAGGATCAGGATCTGCCATTGGCTAACCAACTTAAATTGCAGTTTGGAGATAAAAGTCCTGTTGTTTGTTTAAATGCCACCACCATTGTAAATTTCGACACGATAGGTTCATCCCCTCAAGGCACTGTTGATGTGAACCAAAAGTTCATATCACTAAAAGATGAATATACTTTTACCGATGGTGTAGGATGT
>Ga0206861_1099_pt2 | contig 14645 bp, 13 predicted proteins | sample Alteio_BWOrgCont_45_FD_152617 | JGI IMG/M metagenome (GOLD analysis project Ga0206861, IMG submission 152617) | Enriched cells from forest soil in Barre Woods Harvard Forest LTER site, Petersham, Massachusetts, United States -... | ecosystem: Environmental > Terrestrial > Soil > Temperate forest >... | reverse complement strand
CAGATAAACAGGTTTAAAGATATGAGCGCTCAGGTAACAAAGACACTTTCTTATCCTGTGCTCACGCATATTTTAAATTCTGCCGGTATTATCAGGTATCCTGAGGCGCAGTTCGATATGGTAAGGTTGGGAATTGGGCTTTATGGAGTAGGAGTGGGTGAGGAAGAGCAAAAAAAACTGGAGAATGTTAGCACATTAAAGACAACTATATCTCAAATAAATCATTTAAAGAAAGGTGAAACCGTTGGGTATAATTGTCGCGGTCTTTTGGTGAAAGATTCGGTTATTGCTACCGTTGCTATTGGTTATGCCGATGGCTATGGACGTGAACTGGGCAATGGTAAAGGGGAAATATGGGTGAATGGTAAACCTGCACCTATAGTCGGCGATGTGTGTATGGATATGTGCATGATAGATATTACAGGCATTGAAGCCCATGAGGGCGATGAAGTGATTATATTCGATAACATAGCATCCCTAAGGCAAATGGCAAAAGCCATGAACACCATTCCGTATGAGGTTTTAACGGGTTTATCGGGCCGGGTTAAGCGTATTTATACCCACGAATAGCCCTTGAATAATGAATGCCGAATGATGAATCTCCAATACCGAAAAATAGGAAATACCAATTTCGAACTTAGTTATTCAGTGTTCATTATTGGATGTTCTAATAGGGTTATATTTGTATAAAGGTATGGGGAACTATATATATTCTATAAAGAAAAACACAGGTATACTGCTCTTCTGTTTGTGTATTGCGTCTCCTATATTTTCTCATTCCCAGTCTAAAATAGATTCTCTTAAAACCTTATTTCATAAAGCTAAATCGGATACCGAAAGGGTAAATATATTTAACAGTATTGCCAACGCCTATAGTGCTATTGATAGTTTTCCTCATGCGTTTCAAAATGTAAATGAGGCATTGCAATTGGCGCACGTTACGGGTTCTGATAAAAAACTGGCAGAAAGTTATTTGAATGCTGCCATAGTATTTTGGCGTGCCGGAATTAATGACAGTGCTATTCACTATGGAAAGCAGGCCGTGGCTTATTTCGAAAAACAGACACCTTCTATTATCCTTATAAAAGCTTGCAAAGTATTAGGCGGAATTTATAAGGATCAGGTAGAATATAAAGAAGCCAATGAGGTATTGATGAAAGGGTTGAGTGTTGCTCAACAGATAAAGGATTCCGCCTATATATATAGCCTGAATTACAATTTGGGCAGCGTGTGCGAGGTAAATGGCGATTTTGAACTGGCACTGAACTATTATAAAGCTGCTATGAACATGGCAATGGCTCAGAGGCAGTACCGCAACGCTATCAGTTCGTGTAATCTGGTAGGTGGTATCTATGCTAAGCAGGGCCTAAGCGCCGATGCTGTAAAAACATATTTTAATGCACTTGATATAAATGCGAGGTATTTAAATCAGGATGAAATAAACGGGGTAATAGATGTAAACCTGGGTAATGTATATGATGATAAGGGTGATACCGCTAATGCTATGAAGTATTACCGCGAATCGCTGGATATATTTACCCGTTTGCATAAAAAGGAATACATGGCCCAGCTGTTAGGCGACATGGGTAATGTGTATATGAATTCGGGCGATTATAAAAGAGCGGAGGGCTATGAACTGAAATCGATGGAAGAGGTGAAAGCGTTAGGCGATAAGGTAAGCACTGCTATATGTTATACTAATGTTGCAGAGTTTTATAACCACGTGAAGGACTATGATAAATCAGCGGAATATTATAATGCTGCGTTGCAATTGCAGGAAGAGATAGGTGATAAGGAGGGATTACAATACACCTATTCAGGATTAGGGCAGTTGTGTGAAAATAGAGGAGACTACTCAAAAGCAGAAGAGTACGGAGTTAAGGCTTATAACCTGGCAAAAGAAATCCCTCTTGAACGGGAAGTAAGAGATGAAGCTAAAATATTAAGTCATCTGTTTGATAAAATGCATCAACCTGATAAAGCCTTTACCTATTATAAGCTTTATATAGATGCCCGCGATAGTCTTGAAAATAAAGAAGAAGCTAAGAAGTTGATTCGTGAAGAACTGAATCACGAATATGAGCAAAAGAGGCAAATGGAGGCTTTGGAGGATGAGAAACGCCAGGCTATTGCTGATGAAAAACAAAGACACGAAAGAGTAATACGCAATATTTTCCTGGCTGCTTTTATAGTGGTGCTTTTCCTTACCGGTCTTTTATGGCGAAATTTATCGAAGATCAGGAAGTCAAAACAAATTATTACCCGCCAGAAGGCTGAGGTGGAGAACCAAAAGGCTATTGTAGATCAAAAAAATAAAGATATAACCGACAGTATAAATTATGCCCGCCGCATACAACATGCTATTTTGCCAACGGTAGAGCAATGGACTGAAATTTTTACGGATTCATTTATCTATTACCGCCCGAAAGATATTGTTAGTGGTGATTTTTACTGGTATATAGAATCGGGTAACGAAATAATTTTTGCTGCTGCTGATTGTACGGGCCATGGTGTTCCCGGTGCATTTATGAGCATGTTGGGTATATCTTCATTAAATAAAATTGTGGGCGAAAAAGGTATTAAAGCGCCTAATGAGGTATTGAATGAATTACGGGATGAGATCATACATTCGTTGAACAGGGAAGGAAAGAAAGAAGAAGTGAAGGACGGGATGGACATGACGCTGTGCCGTTTTAATAAAGCTAATGGTGTTTTTGAATATGCTGCCGCCAATAACCCATTGTGGATCGTTAGCAAGGCCAGCGGAACATGGGCTTTGAAAGATTGCGATGCCGATAAAATGCCGGTTGGGAAATATTTTGGCGAAGAAGGAAAATTTACTCTTAGAAAAGCGGAAGTAAATAAGGGAGATAGGATTTATATCTTTACCGATGGATATGCGGACCAATTTGGTGGTGCTAAGGGTAAAAAGTTTAAATACCAGCACATGCAAGATGTGGTTTTGGCATTTCAGGATAAGAGCATGAAAGAGCAGTGTGAGGAGTTAGGTAAGATTATGACAAGCTGGAAGGGCGATTTAGAACAGATAGATGATATTTTGGTAATTGGTATTGAAATATAGTATGGTAACGCTTGATGAAATAAGGCCCGTAATTGGTAAAGAGCTCGATGAGTTTGAACTTCGGTTCAAAGACTCGATGAAAAGCAATGTGCCTTTGCTCGACAAGATCACCTATTACCTTATTAAGCGCCGGGGCAAGCAAATAAGGCCGATGCTGGTGTTTTTATCGGCCGGCCTGAACGGCAAAATGAATGATTCTACTTACCGTGCCGCAGCTTTAATTGAATTATTGCATACAGCAACCCTGGTACACGATGATGTGGTTGATGAGACCTACCGCCGCCGCGGTTTCTTTTCAATTAACGCACTTTGGAAAAATAAAGTGGCCGTTTTAGTTGGGGACTATCTTTTATCACGTGGATTATTGTTGGCTGTTAGCAATAAAGAATTCCAACTTTTGGAAATAGTATCGAAGGCGGTGCAAAAAATGAGTGAGGGTGAACTTTTGCAGATTGAAAAGACACGTAAGCTAAATATAACTGAAGAAGAGTATTACGAAATAATAGCCTGCAAAACAGCTTCGCTTGTAGCTGCTTGCTGCGCCAGTGGTGCACTGTCGGTTGGGATGAGCGAGGAAGTGGTGAAGAAGATGTGGGACATAGGCGAATTGATGGGCATGGCTTTTCAGTTGAAAGACGATTTGCTAGACTATGGCAGCGGACTGGATATTGGCAAGCCTATTGGTACTGATATTAAAGAAAAGAAAATGAGTCTGCCCCTTATCTATGCCTTAAAGGAATCATCTTACCTCGAAAAGAAGAGGATAATTAACATGATTAAGAATAAGAGCAAAGAACCTGAGGTGATTGAGGAGATATTTGATTTTGTGAAGAACAAAGGCGGCTTAGAGTATGCTAAAAAGAGCATGTTAGACTATAGGGAAAGAGCTAAGGGTATGCTTAACGATATGCCTGAATCGCAATACAAGTCGGCCTTTATGAATGTTATTGAATTTGTTACGGAAAGAAAGAACTAAGAATATGAAGAGAATAGTTAAACCGGTATTTTTTGTTTTAGCGTGCACAATTATAGTAATGGCTTGCAAGCAGAATACCAACAACTCACAAAGCACTCAGGCCACTCAGCCCAATACTACCAATATGAAGTCGGATAGTTTTGTTCACCCTGCTGTGCCCGCCGATCCTAAAATAACCGATGGAATGAATATCACCCGCTGGCCCAATGGCAACGTAAAAATGCAGGGTAATTATAAAGATGGTAAGCGCCAGGGCGAGTGGCAAAGCTTTTTTGAGAACGGCAAGATAAACAGCGATGAAGTTTTTGTAGATGGCCAGACCAATGGCAAAGTGACCGTTTATTACGAAAATGGCAAAAAGAGATACGAAGGCGAAAACAATAACGGAAAGCTAAACGGCGTTTGGAACTATTGGGATGAGAATGGAAAGTTGGTGCGTAGTGTAGATTATACCAAGCAGGCAGCTACTAAGAATCCTTAGTGCGTTTTAGTTCATTTATCGAAACATCAACCAGAAACTTATTTTTCAGTAACCTTCTGCCCACGAGCATAGGGTAGGTCATGCTTCCACGATCGGTTAAGGTTATCCATGTTTTTATTCGTTTGCCATGTATGCGCAGGGCAGTTCGTATGCTATAGCGTTCTTCGGTGTCGCCAAACGAATTGCGAATGTTCTTTATGGTAAAGTGCCTGAACTTGATTTCTTTGTCTTTATATTCGGGGTGGCTAGGGTCGAGCAGGGTAAAACAAAGCTTATCTATCCCATCAATATTGCGGACTTGTATGTGGTGGCAATGTAACGAACAGTAATAGGCTCCTGTGTCTATTTTAGCTGAAACTCCAATAAATCCCAGCCTGGGTAGGTCTATTAGTGTGGTTTTCCCTATAATTTCTTTGCTCATAAAGCCGTTAATATGTTCTCAAAAATAGCATGATATTCTAATATCAAAACAAGTAATTTTGAGATACATGAATGAAAAGATAACCTATATCATTATAGGCCTTAATTGTATTATCTCTTTTGTAGGATTCTCTGATAAGAATTTCTTCGAAAAATACCTATATCGCCCTTACAACGTGCATAAAAATGGCAGCGAATGGTATAGGATATTTACGGGTACTTTTTTGCATGCCAATATGCCGCATTTGTTCTTCAATATGTGGGCCTTATATCTTTTTGGCGCACTGCTCGAGCATTATGAGTTCCCTTTGTATTTTCACGATAAGGCTAACTTCTACTACATATTGTTATATGTTGGCGGCATAATGTTTTCGGCCCTTCCTACTTTTGAAAAATATAAGAACACTTATTCTTATGCTGCTGTTGGCGCTTCGGGTGCAGTTTCAGCAGTTGTGTTTTCATTTATTTTAATTAATCCCGCCGCGCCTTTATCTTTTGTTTTTATTCCCTTCATTAATTTTTCAGCCTGGATATTTGGTGGTTTGTACCTCCTGTATTCCTGGTACATGTCAAGGCATGGGCACGATAATATTGGACACGATGCTCACTTATGGGGCGCACTATATGGCATTGCATTCACTATTGCCATTCATCCGCATTTTGCTGTTTCGTTCTTCTATAAAATCTTTCCTCAATACGCTTCATGAACAAAGCCATATTATTAGACAGAGATGGTGTTATAAACCAGGAAAGAGGTGACTATACCTATCGCCGCGAAGATTTTTCGGTATTGCATGATGTGGTTCCTGCACTCAGGGTATTACAGGAAATGGGCTACATGCTCATTATCATATCAAACCAAAGCGGTATTGCTAAAGGCCTGTTTACGATAGCCGATGTAGAAAAACTACATAGTTACCTTGTTGCCCATTTAGATGATAACGATGTACGCATAAAGGAGATATACTATTGCCCGCATCACCCCGAGCATAGTAGTTGTATTTGCCGTAAGCCCGATTCGCAATTGGTAGAAAAAGCACTGGCTCGATTTAATATTGATCCTGCAAAATCGTTTTTTATTGGTGATAAAGAGCGAGATGTATTGGCAGGTAAGAAAGCAGGTGTTCAGGGAATACTGATCGATTCGAACTTTTCGTTGATGAAAGCTATTGAGCCGATAATAAAAGGAGAAAAAAAGTAAAGAGGTGAAGATTGCGGTAAATACAAGGTTGTTGCTCAAAGGTAAAATGGAGGGGATTGCAGTGCATGCCTATAATGTGCTAAAGCGTATTACCGTTGCCCACCCCGAACACCAATTCTTATTTTTATTCGACAGGCCTTACAGCGAAGAATTTATCTTTTCAGATAATATCACTCCTATTTCGCTTATGCCGCAGGCCAGGCATCCATTCTTGTTTTACCTGTGGTTCGAATATTCAGTTGCCAAAGTTTTAAGAGATGCTAAACCTGATCTGTTCTATTCGCCCGATGGCTTTTTAAGCCTGAAAGCTGATACACCATCTATATCGGTAATGCACGATATAAACTATATCTATTATCCCGAAGACCTGCCTCGCATGGCATTGTGGTATTACAAGCATTACTACCCGAGGTTTATGGCCAAGGCCAAGCACATACTAACGGTTTCAGAATATTCAAAGCAGGATATCATTAAGAACTACCATATTAATTCTTCAAAGATTGATGTGGTATACAACGGGGCTGATGAAGCGTACCGAAAGTTAAGTGATGAGGAGAAGAAAACCGTGAAGCAGAAATATAGTGACGGCAAAGACTACTTTGTATATGTGAGCGCATTGCATCCGCGTAAAAATGTAAAGAGGTTATTACAGGCTTTTGATAAAATGAAAGAAACCGTTTCATCTGATATTAAGTTGTTGCTAGTAGGTCCTGCTTATTTTAAGAACAGCGAGATGATGCGTGTGTATGAGCAGATGAAGTACAAGCAAGATGTGATTTTTACCGGTAGACTCGAGGTGGATGAATTATGCAAAGTAGTGGGTGCAGCTTTTGCCATGGCCTATATATCGTACTTCGAAGGGTTTGGAATACCTATAGTGGAGGCTATGCAATGCGAGGTGCCTGTTATTACATCAAATACAACATCAATGCCCGAAGTGGCAGGTAATGCAGCTTTGCTGATAGATCCTTTCTCAGTAGATTCAATAGCTGATGCTATGCTGAAAGTATTGAAAGATGAATCAGTAAGGAATGATTTAATTGAAAAAGCCAAGCTGAGGAAAAATACATTTACCTGGGGCAGGACAGCTGACCTTACCTGGGCAGCAATGGAAAAAACACTCGCAGAATGTCGTTAAAAGCGTATTTAGATAAGGATTTAGTAGAGGCAGGTTGTGATGAAGCCGGGCGTGGATGCCTGGCGGGTTCGGTATTTGCTGCTGCTGTAATATTACCTAAAGACTTTTATCATCCTTTGCTTAACGATTCGAAAAAAGTGACCGAAGCAAATAGGTATAAGCTGAGAGAGGTAATAGAAAAAGAAGCCATTGCCTATGGAGTAGGCGAAGTAAGCAGTAAAGAGATTGATGAGATCAATATTCTGAATGCTTCTTTCTTAGCAATGCACAGGGCCATTGATAAACTCAAACAAAGACCTGAATCATTGCTGATAGATGGCAACCGATTTAAAGAATATAAAGGTATACCGCATAAGTGCATTATAAAGGGCGATGCCAAATTTGCATCTATTGCAGCAGCATCGGTGCTGGCAAAAACATATCGCGACGACTATATGAATCAGCTGCATGAAAAGGACCCACGCTATGGGTGGCTCAATAATAAAGGCTATGGTACCGAAAGCCACCGTGAGGCTATAGAAAAACACGGAGCAACAGAACACCACAGGCATAGTTTTCAATTAGTTAAATGGGATCTTTTCCACCAGAAGTAAGGTTATGAAGAAAAGAATATCTGTTTTAATAGTCGTGGTCTTTTTAATTGCCGGGGTGGTGTATGAGTTCATGCATTTGCGCAAGGAAGAAGTACCTGTTAATACTGCTATTACTGCTATACCAATAGATGCTTCGTTTGTATTTGAAAGCTGCAAGAATTATCCGTTATGGAAAGGTGTTTCAAAGACTAACCTGATTTGGAAGGATATGTTGGCTACCGATTGGGTTAACGATTTGAATAGCAATATCCAGTATTTAGATACATTGATGAGTGGCGACCCGCGAGTTCATTCCATAGCAGAGATTGAACCCATATTTATATCGGCGCATAAAAATGGTCAGGAGCATTTCGATTACCTGTTTATCTGTTCAATGCCGAATGCAGCCGATGAAGCTGCTTTGGAGATTTACATGCAAAAGCTAGGGCAGAAGGGCTCTGTAACACAAAGTCAGTATGATGGAATTACAGAATACTGCCTGAAGCAATCGGGTAGAAGTGATTTTTATTACGCTGTTAATAAAGGAATATTTATCGGTTCCCTTAAATCTGAACTTGTGTCGGAATCGCTTAGGCAAATGGAGTCGGGCATATCGCTCATGAATAATAGCCATTTTATGAAAGTGATGAACGCATCGGGCGGACAACCTATGGCGCAGTTGTTTATCAACTACCAGACTTTGTATAATGTTACAGAACCTTTTGCAAATAAAGATTTCCATTCGTACTTATCCTCGGTACAAGATTTTGCCCAATGGTCGGTGCTTGATATAGCCGTTGAACCCGACGAAATAATTCTGAATGGCTTTACTGAAGCTGATAGTTCCGGTTCACAGTTTTTAAACTTATTCAACCACCAGGCACCACAGGCTACCAAAATTCCGAGTATCATTCCCGCCAACACTTCGTTGATGGATTGCTTTGAAATATCAGATAGCAAAGCATTTTTAAAAGATTACCGCGAATATGTTGGCCTGCACCGCCGAACTGCAAGGCATAATGAATGGGTGAGCCAGATTGAAAAGGACTATGGAATTAATGTGGAGAAGAAATTCTATACCTGGTTAGATAATGAAATTGCATTGGTAATTACGGAGCCATCGGATAGTACTTTGCTGAATGATACTTATGCTGTAATAGGTACTAATGATGTGAAGGAAGCGTTGAAGGAACTTCAAATAATGTCGGATACTATAAGAGGTGATGAAGAAAAGCATTTCTCTACCTATCAGTACATGAACCACGATATACATTACATAGGGCTCGAGAATATGTTGCCCAACTTACTTGGTGGAACATTTGAAGGAATAAAGAGAACGTATTATACCGATGTGAAAGATTACATCGTATTTGCCAATACTCCACAAGCACTTGAGCTGTTTATTAATAAATTCGAAAGTGGAAGCACACTTGTGAAAGATGAGTTCTACCAATCGTTTATAAAAGAACACATTGAAAATGAATCGGCTGTTTATATTTATAATAATGTGGCGCTGTCGCCTATGCTATATGAACAGTATTTGGATAAGGCTTATGCTGATGCGATAAGAAAGCATGCTGATATTGCCCGCAAGTTTCAAGCTGTTGGTATACAGTTTAATTTTATGCAGGGTATGTACTATACCAACGTGTATTTTAAACGCAACCCGCAATACCGTAAACAAGCAGGTGCATTATGGCAGGCTTCGCTCGATAAGCCTGTTGAGTTGGCTCCAGTGTGGGTTGATGATTATAAAACCAAATCGAAATATATTTTTACGCAGGATAAAACCAATGCCGTTTACCTGATAAGTAACAATGGACATATACAGTGGAAGAAAGAACTGGACGAAATGGTGATGGGGCAGGTGTATGCAGTCGATGCTATGAAGAATGGCAAGTCGCAATACCTGTTCAATACGAAGGATGATATTTATGTGGTAGACAGAACAGGCAAGAATTTATATAGCTATCCGGTGCATATTCCATCAAAAGCGACGGCATCAATTGCAATGTTCGATTATGGCGAGAAGCGTAACTACCGGATATTTGTGCCTTGCGGTGATGATAAGATCAGAGCCTACGGTATTAGTGGCAAAGCTTTGGGTGAATGGAAAACACCAGAAACGAGTGCTGATGTGAAATGTGCAGTGCAATATGTGAAGGTAGATGATAAGGATTATATACTTGCGGTAGATGATAAGGGTACGGTATATGTTTACGATAGAAAAGGTAAGAGTAGAATGGACTTCAAGAATAAGTTGCCGGAACATATATCGAGTTTCTCTATTGTGCCCGGCAAATCAGCATCTGAAACGTATTTGTTCGCGACAGATTCAATGGGTATGGTTTATCAGTTAAGCCTAACTGATTATTTAACCAAAATTCAATACTTAAAAGGCAACGTGCATAATCCATGTTTTGCACCTGTCGATTTGAATGGTAATGGCAAAACCAATATGGTATTCTTAAGTCAGTATGATATGTATGCATATGGCACTGATAAAGAACAAGTGTTCCATTTTAGCGAACGCGATTCATTGAAGCGTAACCTGCTTTCATTTACGTATAATGATGGTAAAGCCAGGATTGGTGCCGTGGATGCTGAAAAGGATAAACTTTACCTATGGGATAACCAGGGTAATATGTGCAATGGCTTCCCATTATATGGCAATACAGCATTCAGTATTGCGGATATGAATGGTGACGAGCAGCTTTACCTGTTAACTGGTGCAGGTAGTAATGTATATGTATACAGCCTGCCCTAGTTAATTTCTAATCTTACGAATTACTTTCTTTCTTCCTGTTCTTAAAGTAAGAATAGCCCATTGCTATAACAATCACCAATAAGAATGGTATCAGGTAAGAGCGTGAAAGGCCATCGGAATTGATGAAGGTAAAGAAACGGTTCCAGCGGAATTTTTCTTTGAAGGGTACAAACGATTTTAACGACATCCAAATAAATGAAGCTTTACCTACTACGTGGTCTTCGGGCACAAATCCCCAAAAGCGAGAATCTTCTGAGTTGTGGCGGTTATCACCCATCATAAAGTAATAGTTCATTTTAAAGGTGTAACTGTCGGTTTCCTTATCGTTGATAAATATTTTACCACCTTTTACTGCGAGTGAATTATGCTCATAAGCAGTAATAGCGCGTTGATAAAGTGCAATGTTTTTTGCATTCAACTTAATAGTGCTGCCTTCTTTAGGTATCCAAAGCGGACCGAAATCATCAACATACCATTTGTAGTTAGGAGATGAGGGGAACACTTCGGGTTCGTAATACTTGGTGCTATCTTGCACATATAGTGTTACTGACTTTATGCCATCGGTGTTCTTAAGTATGTCAGCATTCTTTTTGGTAAGTGTTAGTACAAATCCTTTAATGTTGCGTGGCTCAATATCGCCATACTGCACATTGCCTTCCATGTTCACCACTTCGAATGGCTCAGTAATGTCGAGCTTGTTGAGTATGCGCTTATCAATAACCGTTTGCCCTTTGTAAGAAAGATCATATTGGTAGCCCATTGTCTTACCCGATGTAGGATCAACCACAGGTGCAGGGTTTTCAATGTCAGGCACACCATCGCCGGTAATCATGTATTTAAACTCACACTCTCCCGGCAGGTCATCTATCTTGCCGTTAATGTAAACGTTAGAAGCACGGATAGACAATGTATCACCCGGCATACCAATGCAGCGCTTAATGTAGTTCTCTTCTTTATCTACCGGGCGGGCAATTACTTTGCCGGGTACACCCAGATTACCAAGCTCCTGGTTATTGAAAACGTTATCGCGGCCAAACTCTCTGCATAGTGCATAATAACTTGGGTTATCTATATTGGCAGTAGTGGTATCTCCTTCGGGCCAGTTAAACACTACAATGTCGTGCCTTTGCACGTGCGAAAAGCCAGGCAGGCGTATAGCAGGGTATTGTAACCAATCGAGGTACGAATTAGTGCTTTTGGTTAAAGGCAACGTGCTTTGTACAAATGGGAACGAAATAGGTGTCATTGGTATACGAGCGCCATAATTTATCTTACTTACAAAAAGGTAATCGCCTACCATCATCGATTTTTCCATAGAAGGAGTAGGGATGGTGTAGGCCTCCATAAAGAAAGTACGAATAATGGTTGCGGCTATAATGGCAAACGATATAGCTTCGGTCCATTCGAGTAATAGTGAAGGTTTTTCTTTTTTAGTCGGATCCGGCAGTTTGAAAGGGTCCTTGCCAAAGCCCATTAAAGGCAATGAAACAAAGAAGAATAAACCCGAAAGGATCATTTTACCTGAACTCTTTTTACCAAACGATTCCGATGTTATACCGGCCACTACCATCATCATCATAAAGCCTACGCCGGGTACCAGGAAAATGAATATCCACCACAAAGGGCGTTTAAGGATTTTGAGCCAGATGTAATAATTGTAAATTGGTACAATCCCTTTCCAACCTTGCTCTCCCGCTTTTTCGAAAATTTTGTAGAAGCCCGCAAACGTGGCAATAATAATAACATAAATAACTGGCAGAATGTGGAGCATAGAGTAATAAGGTATAGGTCAAATATAAATTGTATGGACAGATTAGCGGCTGTTAAATTATGTTATTTTTTGATAACATGATGGAACGCAGATGACGCTGATTGTTTATGATAAATTATGATTGTTTATTGATTCTAATAGTTGTTAAAATGGTTTTGGATTGTTTGCGATTGATCAATATTCATCATAAACAATCAGCGTCATCAGCGTTCTATTTGAGCAGGTCATTCATATTAAACACTCCCTTTTTGCCAACCAGCCATGTTGCTGCTATCACAGCTCCTTCGGCAAAGCCTATCCGGTTATAGGCTTCGTGGGTAATGGTTATTTCATCGCAAGCCGAAGTATATTTTATACTATGTGTGCCCGGTACTTCTCCTTCGCGTTTCGATAAGATGGGCAGGTCACCTTTAGTTGCGTTTTCTTTCAATGCCCAGTTCTTAAAACTGCCATGCTCTTTTATTAACCCTTCTGCCAGGGTTATTCCTGTTCCGCTTGGTGCATCTTTTTTATGTATGTGGTGTATCTCTTCCAGCAATGGAGTATAGTTTTTGTAAGGCTTCATCAACTGGGCCAGGTATTCATTCAGTTTAAAGAAAAGGTTTACACCAATGCTGTAATTCGAGGCATAAAAGAATGCCTGACCTTTTTCCTTACAGATATTAGTTACTTCTTCCCAGTGTTTTAACCAGCCTGTTGTGCCGCACACTATAGGTACACCTGCTTCAAAACATTTGTAAATGTTATGTATCGCCGTTTCAGGCGTAGTAAACTCAATGGCAACATCGGCCTTTTTCAGATTTTGAGTGGTAAGGTCGGCCAAATTGCTTTTGCTTATCTTTAATACAACCTCATGGCCTTGCGAAAGGGCAATTTTTTCAATTTCTTTGCCCATTTTACCGTACCCTATAAGCGCTATTTTCATGTTTAGGCGTTATTTGCTGCCAAATATAGTATATACGTAGAGTATAGAATTGCGGAAAGCCTGTTTTGCTTAAATTGTATATTTGGTTATTCTTAAATAAATAACAAGAATGTCCCATTCATTTAATAGAAACTGGCTTCATGTAATATTCTCGACTAAAGAAAGATACCCTTTTATTAAAGCGAATGTTGAGCAAATGATATATCAGCATATTCAGGAACAATTAGTCGAATCTGGTTGTTTTGTCCGTATTATTAATGGAATGCCTGACCATGTGCACTTACTGTATTTACAAAATCCTAAAATGGCGTTAGCTGACACAATAAAGCAGGTTAAGGGGAATACTGGCCACTGGATAAATGAACAAAACCTTACCACAGAGAAATTTGCTTGGCAAACAGGGTATGCTGCTTATTCAGTAAGCGAATCTCAATTAGAGAGGGTATTACAATATATAAAAGGGCAAAAAGAACACCATAAGAAGAGGACATTTCAGCAAGAATATGATGAGTTTATTGTTGCACACGGTTTAGTTAACTCATAAACATTTCGGTTGATAAAATTGACACGATAAATGGTTAAAACCATTTAGATTAGGGTACGCGTGTTTTTTAGCCCACGGTTTAAACCGTGGGCTAATAGAATGATAGGAATCGCATGAACCATTTTAATGGTTTAAAAAATAGATTAGGAGTGTTTAGGTTACCCTTATTGGCAGTATTCCTGACAAAATGTTAGTTTGGCATGGTAATTGATAGTATTATAGTGTCAGCAATGGCATAAAAAACAGAAACATGAAAGATTTTTCAGAAAGCGAAAACTTAGATATATTCAGGCTAGAGAACTTAAACGATGATTCAGAATTTATTCCTCTTCTAACCAACGAAGAGGAACAACGAATTAACGCGGAAAAGATTCCCGATGAGATACCTATTTTACCACTCCGCAATACAGTATTGTTCCCAGGTGTGGTAATACCTATTACCGTAGGCAGAGACAAATCCATACGCCTTATAAAAGATGCCTATGCAGGCAACAAGACTATAGGAGTTGTGGCACAAAAGAACGATTCGATAGATGACCCGGGAGTTGATGATATTAACTGGACAGGTACTATTGCCTACATACTTAAAACCTTAAAAATGCCCGATGGCAGCACTACTGCTATTATTCAGGGTAAAAAAAGGTTTGAAATAACTGAAGTATCGCAACAAGAGCCTTATTTAAAAGCCAAGGTAAAAGCGGTGGTGGATATTCAACCGCCTGCAACCGATAAAGAATTTGAAGCAACGGTTTCATCTTTAAAAGACCT
>Ga0206861_1098_pt1 | contig 15162 bp, 9 predicted proteins | sample Alteio_BWOrgCont_45_FD_152617 | JGI IMG/M metagenome (GOLD analysis project Ga0206861, IMG submission 152617) | Enriched cells from forest soil in Barre Woods Harvard Forest LTER site, Petersham, Massachusetts, United States -... | ecosystem: Environmental > Terrestrial > Soil > Temperate forest > O... | reverse complement strand
GTTGATAACGCATCAATGCTGGTAGAAAAGATTGTAAGAGAAAATGAAGCTTTGGCACCTTGGGCACCTGTTCCCGCTTTCTAAGCTATCTTTTAATAACCTTAACAGATTCTTCGCCCTTACCATTGGCCTTAACCAATGTAAGAATGTATACTCCGCTTTTAAGAGCGCCAATATTTACCTGGTTAACAGAATCATGCAATTCTCCGTTTGTTATTGCCTTACCGGTTATGTCAGACAAAGTGTATCCAACTGTCATTTTTTGTTGTAGTTGAACATTCAATTCATCCGTAACAGGATTTGGGTAAACCTTCGAGAACATTTCAAAATCATCCGTATCTATTTCTTTTGTAATTGATGCAGTATCAGTCTTTACAACAAGATTATTTTTTTCCGGTGCCATTAATAATGTATCAGGAGGCAAACTATCCATTACCATTGCATATAACTTCTTCATTTCTTTCTTATCCGGGTGCAGGCGAATTGTATTACCGTCAGCACTTATTCTTTTAACGAGCCCTTTATACTCTCCTCTTTTAATACTATGGTCAATCAAAACACCTTCATACCATGGGGCATTCAGTCCGTACAAATAATTGCCACTCTTCCTTACAGTATAAATCAAGTAAGATGTATCATTGAGTTGTTGGCTGAAATAATAGAGTCCCCTGAACCTTGAAACCGTGCCACAAAAAATGGTGTCGCCATTTTTATCTACAATAAGATTTTTATTGCCAATATTGGTAATGGTTAGTATGGTTGTATCCTTCCCTCTTTTAATGTAAAGCTTATCACCTAATAATTGAGTGGCATCCTTGTTCTCCTTAGGAAATGGAGCGTCAAAAGCGCTTTTAGGTATTAAATTTGACCAGTTATTGTTGCAGGAAGAAAACACAGTAATAACAAGAAGGCATATAAAAACTCTTTTCATTTTATTTATTTAAAAGTCAATTACTAAAACTGAATTTTACATTTATTGCAATACCAGTATGGGTGAAGATCTGAAAACATTTCGCTTGGTATATTATGATCGAGTGGCACGTATGTAGTATCGCCGTTATGTATAGTTCTTTTAATACGATGATGTGTACCATACTTAACAGGCAATATATCTTCAAAACCTCCGCATTTAGGGCAAACTACATTACCCGAAGCATCTTTTACATATTCGTTAGGAACTTTTATGTTTAAAACCATCCTGCTTCCGGTAAAAGAATAATACGACTTCACGTACATAGTATCTAACCCAAGGCCGGCCACAAATATATCAACCGGACGTTGTTGCGTAGGTGTTATTCCTGCATTAATGGGCAACACATATACACCAGTAGTATCAAGCAATTCATGCCCGCTTGCAAGTACCCGGCTACCTTGCCTTGCTACAACCTTTACAAGCATTATGCAATTAGCAATTTCGGGCCTTGTAGCCGATACCTTGCCCTCTATCTGAACCTGACTGCCGGTTAATGATGTTAGTACAACAATTAATAACGATAATACTATGCTTAACCTGGCTGCTTTCACTACTAAAAGTTAGGGAATATTTCGGCGTTATACTTTGTAATATCAACCTGCGGAATAGTAGCTCCGTACTTCGAGTTTATCTCCAAAATAATTTGGTTAGCTACGTCGGCATACCCCCTGGCTGTAGGGTGTATACCATCAAGCCCGAATGTACCCCCTTGTATAAAAGTACGGGAGAAAGAAATTCCATCAATAGTTTCGCTGGTTTGAAATTCTTGCAGGTAGGTATACATATCTACCACACCATAACCAAACTGCGCAGCTAAACTCTTAATTGAATTGTTATATTGTACTGTAGCAACAGCCACTGAATCCGCCTCAGCCGCATCAAGCACTAAATCATTAGGTATTGGCCTTCCGATAGTAGTTCCGCAACCTGCTGTTACTGAATCATAGGCAGGAAGAAGTATATAATCGTTATTGGTAGCTAAACGTACACTTCCATTGCCTGTTTGTATGTAAAAATATTTGCGTACCCCATTTACCAAAACAAAAGTAGGCACAGTATTAAAGTATGGAATAGAAGTAACGTTAGGAATAGTCATACAAATACCTTGTGCACCTATATTGTGAAATGCTGTCAATACTGAATCATACTTCTGTGCAAATTCAGCAGGAGTAGTGATATTGTTTAAAGTAACACCCGGGAATGGTGAAGAAGATACGCCACCGTTAAGAGCATAGCCTAAAACATCATTATCGCCCAACCAGCATGTAAAGAATGTAGCCTTACTAGAACGAATATGATCGATATATTGAATTGGTACTCCCAGATTTCCAAAATTCATAAACCTACCAAAGGGGTTCTGAGAACATACCACCCAGTTAATACTCTTTTCTAATCCACCATCTGAAACGCAGTCGGTAAGCCTTATACCGGAAATACCCATATTATTCACAAATGTGCCTTGAAGGGTAGTTCCCCAATTAGCCCATGAAGGATCGGGACCGGTTGGGTTAACATAAGTAGAATCGGTAGCATTAATAGGATCTATTTGGCCATTTACATAAGCTAAATGTATATATCCGCTACCATTACCGGTAACCATTGGCTGCAAAAATGCCATTGAAGGATCAGCCAGTTTCATTTGCTGGGCTAATATTGATGGATATGAATGCCCTTGTCCATATGCCGATAATCCATCATCCATATAACCTTCAGTTAATGAATTGCCCACCGCAACATAGGTGGTAAAATTCGCAGAGCCTGGTGATACAGAAGCCGGAGTAAAATCAGTCTTTCTACATGCAATAAGTGCAGCTGCAATACAAGAAATTGTGAGTATTTTTTTCATGACTATTATATTTAAATGAAACTATAAACTAGTTAGATGATTTTTTGCATTTGCAATTGAAAGCATAATTTACGCCAAACCCAATAACATTTACAATACGGTGGTAAGAAGCAGTGAAGTTTTGAGATGTAAATGATACATTATCACGTGTAAAATTCGAATTAAGGTATGCAAAATCAAGCGATAGTCCACAATTGAATTTATAGCTTGCACCTACTGAGAAACCCGCGTTACTTCCATCAACTACCTCTGGGGTCATTGAACTTACCTCTGGTGTATTATCAATATAATAACCAGCACGCAACGTATACTTTTTCATATATGTAGCCTCAACACCTAACCTGTAGGCAGTAGCATTACTCCATCCATATTGATAGGTAGATGAAGGAGTATTAGGGTCAGCAAAATTGAAACGTAATGAATCGTAACTAGACCAGTAGGTAAGGTTGAAATCAAAGGCAACCATAAAATCCCAATTATATCCTTTAGAGAATTTCAAGGCTACACCCGCTGATAAAACAGCTGGTAGACTAACACTTGTAGAAACTCCTTCTGATGCAGGAAACTGGCTCGCTATTGATGCAGGTATATCAGTAAAGTCTGCTGTACCGTTAGGCACAGTAAAAGGCATTCCTGAACGATAACTAACTCCAATGGTTAGTGCTTCGCCCCATGAATTGCTGGCGCTGTCAGCCTTATGTTCGAATATCTTAGAAAACAATCCGATATTATATCCAAAAGCATGGCCCGTTCCACTAAGGTTAACCTCACCATTACGTGTGGTATCGCCACTTGTTGTAGCACCCGAAACCGGTAAAGCCTTGCTACCGCCAAATGTACCGAGTGAATACACAAAACCTGCGCCTACACTTAATTGATCGCATATTTTATATGCTATGGTTGGTTGAAACATGAATGTTTGCAACTTAATGGTTTGAACAATGTATTCGCCTTCCCATGTATTAGGATACGATGCTGCCGCACCAAACTGGTTATTTATAGAAAGGCCAACCCAAAAGTTCTTGCAAATTTGTCCCGAGTAGTAAAACTCAATAGGAGTATAAACGCTGGTAGTTTGATTGGTGTTTACATTATCTTGTGTAAGTACTGAAACAGAAGGAAACAAACCCACCGATCCTATAGTTACATTTTGGCCAAATAAATTGGTCATTCCGGCAGGATTAAAGAACACAGCAGACGCATCAGTGCAAATACCTGTAAAGGCGCCACCGAGGCCAGTGCTTTTAATAGATTGTTGTGGAATTTGGAAACCGCCGGCAAAAACAGCAAATGGCAACAGGCATAAAGCCATTGTAATTTTTCTTTTCATAGTGAAGTCTGTGTGTTAAGGTGCGCAAATATATAACAAATAAGACTTAGGTTAAGTACTTTGAACGGCATAGAATATTATATCTACTTTTGAGGATATGAAACATCGATTTTTACTGGGAATAGCTATTGTTTTCTCTATATCAGTATGGGGTCAGAGTAATATAAATAAAACCATCATGTTAGATGGTAAAAAAAGAGATTATATCATCCATCTGCCCGAAAAATACCAATCACTAAAAAACATACCTGTTATAATAGTACTGCATGGCAGTGGCGGTAAGGCCGACGGAGCCCAAAAATTTTGCATGCTTGATGGGCCTGCTGATAAATACGGATACATAGTAATATATCCTCAGGCTATTTATAAAAACTGGAACATTCCGGAAATATCGGGTTACGGAAAGATAGACAGTAATGCTAATGACTTGCATTTTATTTCTGCTTTAATTGATTCAACGGTGGCATTTTACAACGGCGATAGTACTCGGGTATTTGCCACAGGTATATCAAGGGGTGGGAAATTATCATTATACCTGGCATACAAACTAAACAGTAAATTCAGAGCCATTGCACCGGTTTGCGCCAGCATAACACGAGACATGGAAGATGAATACACATTTAACAGGCCTATGCCCGTATTGCTTATTAACGGTACTGCCGACCCTTTAGTTAACTATAACGGTGGCTATGGCAAAATGAATACGGGGCAATATATTGGCCCCGGCTTTGATATGTTGCCGATCGAAGAGCTTGTAAACAAACTCAAAAAATTAAACCATTGTGATACAACACAAGTTATCACAAACATTCCTGATAAAAACCCTTCTGACGGATGTACTGCAACCAAGTACTTCTACAAAAGTAACGCAGCCCCTGTAGAGTTTATAAAAATTACAGGAGGTGGGCATACATGGCCGGGTGGTTTTCAATACATGCCTAAATTTATTGTTGGCAATACCTGCCAGGACTTTAGCGCGGCAGATGAAATAATTAACTTCTTTAATTTATTTTTAAAATGAAAATAGTAGGCATAATAGGTGGCATTAGCTGGGTATCGACAATTGATTATTACCGAGCTATAAATGAAGGAATAAATGAAAAACTGGGTGCAACCAATTTTGCTGAGTGTATTATTTTTTCATTCAATTACCAGGACATTATTAACAATAACCACTCCGGCAACTTGGAGAAAACCTATGAAATGCTTTTAGGTGCAGCCATTCATTTAAAAAACAGTGGGGCCACGGCCATACTACTTGCCGCAAATACTATGAATATGTTTGCGGAACGTATAGAAGCAGAAATTAAAATACCCGTTATACATATTGCTACCGTTACGGCCAATGAAATAAAAGCAAAAGGGCTGAAAAAGGTTGGTTTATTAGGAACAAAGTTTACTATGGAGATGGACTTTTTCAAAGACAAACTGAAAGCACAAGAAATTGAAACCATTATACCTGATGAAACGGATAGAGAATTCATACACAGCACCATTTTTGAGGAATTGGGTAAAGGCATATTAAAGGAAGAAACCAGGGCCAGATACATTGACATTATTGGCAAACTACATAAAAATGGGGCTGAAGGCGTAATATTAGGCTGCACCGAAATACCATTGCTTATAAAAGACACGGACTCTAACCTGCCTCTTTTCAATACAACCCTTGCGCATTGCAGGGCTGCAGTCGATTTTGCATTAAGTCGAATATAATTTTATTTGCATGAATAGAATTTTATATTTGCACCCTAACGAAATAATTTATTTTATGAAAAAGCTTAGAAAAATATCTTTACTATTCGCCACTTTATTTATTACAACCCTGGTATCGGCACAAGCTTTCGACGATGGTAAAAATTTAGTTTCATTAGGTTTTGGCTTTCCTCCTACATCTAAAATAACTCAAACACTGGGCCAATATGTAAACGACCAAAACTACGATTACAAAAACTACGGTACAGGCATTATAAAATTCGAACATGGCCTACTTAAGTATTTTGGAGTTGGCCTTAGCGCGGAATATTCGGGCGCTTATATAACCTATAATACTACCGACCCTATAACTCAAAACGTTTATACCGTAGCTGTTAATAGTATGGTTTTGGGCTTTTATGGCCGTTTGAATGGCCATTACCCTATAGGAGACCATTTAGATATTTTTGCCGGTGTGGGCCTGGGTTATTTATATACCGTTAATAGTGGTAACGAAAACACACCTGCAGCTAATAGCACCACTAACTTCAGGCAAACCGCTTTGCAATTCGACGAACAATTTACATTAGGAGTGCGTTATATGATAAAGGAACATTTTGGCCTTTTTGCTGAAATTGGCTCTGCCACTACTACCGTGCAAATGGGTATTACTTTGGGGTTCTAAATCAGCCTTTTAGCCTGTTTATTTAGCATAAACCGGTAAATTTATTTGTAACCTTTCTCTTCCCTTCCCGTATAAGCCTCGGGGACCGCGTATAACGGCAATGAGGCTTTATTATTAATTATCAACAGCTTATTTAATTTTTTGATGAAAAGGATTATATTTGTATGGAGCGATAGTAGCGATATTTTAATGCAGTAGTTCCATAGATGAATAAACACATATACCTATTACTCTTATTATCTGTTTTTTTTGCTCCTAAAAGCAAGGCGCAATGTAATACATGGGTGCCGGTAGGAGTTGATGATACCATTCAGGTATCTTTTGGCCAAGCCAGTTATATGCATATAGCGGCTAAATCTATTCCCGATGGTGCATTACTTCCACCCTATCACCACATGATCTATTCCGATGGTATGGTAGGCGGTAAAGCCTCTGTTGTTTATCCTATTTATGGGGCAAATTCTAAATGGGCATACCTGGGTACTCAAGGCTTTACTGCTGGGCAGGCATTATATACAAGTATAGAATGGGGAGCAAAATCTCCGTACGTGGCCTATGAGGATATGGCATCTGCTGGTAAAGCCAGTGCTATGTGGTGGACGGGTACATTATGGAAACAATTAGGAAATGCAGGCTTCAGTGCCGGCACCGCAACCTATGTAGCTATGGCCGTATCACACCATAATACGGCATTCGATACCGTTTATGTGGCATACCGCGACGGCGCTTCTAAAAATAAACTTTCGGTAATGAAATATACCGGAAGCACTTGGGTATATATTGGCACACAAGGTTTTTCAAAAGGTGCTGCATCACACATATCATTACAGGTCGATACCATTACAGGTTCATTGTATGTTGCTTATATAGATTCGGCCAATGCATATAATACAACAGTACTAACCTATAAAAGTGGTATCGCCACTTGGAAACCTGTTGGCCCATCGGCAACAGGTGGTGTAGTTTCCAGCAAAGGAGCAAGTTATGTTTCTCTTAATGTGTTAGATACTAACGTAATTTATGTTGCTTATCGTGATTCGGCATCATCGAACAAAGGGCTAGCTATGAGTTATGCTGCAGGTAAATGGAGCCCTTATATCACTGCAACAGGAATATTCAGTAAAGGGCCTGTCTCGTATATAAACATTGTTTCAGATAAGGCAACTAATTCTCTAGTAGGTTATAACGACGATTCATTGAATGGAGCCAATGTGCTATACACTACAGGAAGCCCATGGCAACAATGGGGGAACGCTAATTTCTCTGCCGGGAAAAGTTCTTTTAATGCCACATCTTATGTTATTGTAGGTGCAGGACCTGTTCCTTTTATGGCATACCGCGATGCGAAGGTAGCTGGCAAAGCTACCGTAATGGTAGGAGGGCAACTTACCACACAAAACTTTAACTATGGCTTTCCGCCTGAAGGTATTTCAACGAATTATGCGTATACCCCTTCTATTGCAATGAACAGAACTAAAAGGCTACCTGTTGTAGCTTTTGTAAATCAGGATACTATTAATCATGAACGGGTGAGGGCCATGAGTTTTAATGGCAGTGCATGGAACTTTGTAGGCGGCAATATTTCTGCCGCACGCGGTAAATGCCCAAGTATGGGCGTTAACCGCGATACTAATTATGTAGCGTATATAGATGTTGCTGCGGGTGGGTACCCTACTCTAAAAAAATTCAATGGTACGGCTTGGGTGGGTGTTGGTAGTCCATCGGGTCAGGTAGCTACTTCAAAAGCTAACTACATATCACTTGCGTTTGATTATAAAAATCAGCCTTATGTAGCTTTTGATGATGGCACACAAAATGGAAGGGCTACTGTAGAATACTTTAATGGTTCCGCATGGGTCGTTTTGGGCTCAACAGGATTCAATGGTAAAGGCGGTGGACCGCCAGGTGGACGTGTAGCTTATATTGCAATGACCATAAGTAAAGCGAATATCTATGTCGTATTTTCTGATTCTGCTCAAAGTTGGATGTCTATTTTATGGGAGTATCATTCTGGTGGCTGGAGTAATCTCGCTACAATGTCTGTCTCAGGTCAAGCAAATGCATTTAATTCTATAGCGGTAGATTCTTCAAGCAACGTATATGTAGCCATGCAAGATTCAGGGCTAAGTCAAGGCGCGGCAGTTTCCGAATATCCTAGCACAGGCTCACCAATTGGTGTATTAGGCACATTCTCGGCCCCTATTAGTGCAGGAAGTGCAATAGGAGAAAGTATTGCATTAGATAGTTTATTTAATCCATACGTATCTTATTTAGATGGCTCAGTAAATAATAAAGTTACTGTTCTTCAATACAGTGGTAGCGGAACCACATGGAACATTATTGGCACAGCAGGCATTTCAAAGGGCTCTGCCATACAAACAACCCAGCTAACTATATTAGGTACTACTCCTTATGTTACTTACCAGGATAGAGGAACCATTATAAAAAAATATGCTTCTGCGCCCACAAACATGTCAGTAACCCCTGCCCTATCGGTTGTTTGCCTTTCAAATAATTCAGTTAAATTGACTGCAAGCGGAGGTACTTCATACACTTGGACTCCCGGTGGAGCAACAGGTGCAAGCGTCACTGTTACACCAAGCGCCACTACAACCTATACTGTAAAATCAACTATCGGCGGATGCTCTGCTACGGCCAGTGCCTTGGTAGATGTAAGCGCCACGGGAGATGATATTTTTACTGTTGCAGGTAGCGGTAACGCAGCTTATAATGGCGACGGCGGTTCGGCATTGGCAGCGTCTATGTATTATGCAACAGGCGTTGTGTTCGATTCTACTTACCAGAACATGTATATAGCCGATCAGCAAAATTCGGTGATACGTAAAGTAAATATGTCAACCAATATTATTACTACCATTGCAGGTAGCGCTATTATAGGAGCAGGATATACAGGAGATGGTAACCCGGCAACGGCAGCGCTTTTGAATTGGCCAAGCGGCTTAGCCATTTACCACAATAACTTATATATTGCCGATCAGGTTAATAGCGTAATACGCAAAGTAAACTTAACAACGGGCATAATTACAACCGCGGTAGGTAATTCGTCTAATAGCGGCGCTCCGGGCTACGGTGGTGACGGAGGACCTGCTACCGCTGCAGCTGTACTTTTATACCACCCAACTGGGCTTGCTTTTGATAAGTCAGGCAATATGTTTATTGCTGACTTTGCAAACAACAGAATACGTGAAGTAACTACATCAGGAACAATTAACACCTATGTAGGAAATGGCACAGGAGGATATACCGGAACCTTATTAGGCTTAGGCTTGGGAAGTCTTTTAACTGCTGTCGAACTCCACCACCCTGCTTCGGTTGCAGTTGATTCAGCAGAGAATGTATTTTTTGCAGACCAGGCAAATAATTGTATACGTGAAGTAAGCCCGGGATTATTAGGGTTGTACAATATTAATACGGTAGCTGGTGATACCGTTACCGGATATAAAGGTGATGGAGGGGCCGCTAATAAAGCGGAACTGAACAAACCAATTGGAATAACCCTTGACCGTAAAGACAATATATATATAGCGGATGAATACAACCAACGAATACGGGTTGTAACCAATTCAACAGGCGTTATAAATACCATTGCGGGTAATGGTGCTATTGGTACACCTACCGGGGTTGATGGTGATGGTGGTGCAGCAGTATCGGCACAGTTAAATTATCCGTGGGCAGTAACATTTGATGGTAGTGGCAACATATTTATACCTGACAATATTAATAATCGTGTACGCGAAATAAAAATTTGCAGTGTACCGGCTACAACTATAAAAGCCAGTGTAAATCCTATTTGCGCGGGGTCATCAACTAAAATTACAGTAACAGGTGGTAACTATTATTCATGGGCCCCATCAACGGGCTTAAGTTCTGTATCTACGGCTACGGTTACTGCAACACCATCGGTAACCACAGTATACTCAGTAACTGTTAATGGTTCAATAACTGACACCATAACTATTCATGTATTGGCCAGCCCAACGATCGCTATTTCTCCCGCTGCATCGCATATTTGTTCCGGTGTAAACGATACCATTAAATACACTACCAATGCTACATCAACACCTACGTGGACGGCAACAGGCGCAACATTAGGCACACCTACTTCAACGTATGTTGTAGCTAACATACCGGGCTCTACAGCCACTTTCACCGTTAGCTTAACTAATGGCACCTGCTCAACTAAAGATACCCTTAAAGTATCCGTAGGTACACCTACCGTTACCGTTACGCCTACTCAAACAAGCGTATGCCGTGGCAGTGTCGATACATTAATAGCTTCGGGGGCAGCTTCATTTACGTGGTCTCCGTCAACTGGGTTAAACGCAAGTACAGGAGATACGGTAATTGCAACGCCCACAACAACCGCAAGTACTATTACCTATACGGTTACGGGCCTTGCAACAGGCGGCTGCAGCGCTTCAAGCACTTATACTCTTACAGTTAACTTTAAACCAACCTTAAATGTAACGGCATCAACTCCTAGCATTTGTTTTGGTAATTCTACTACACTAATAGAAAACACCAGCGTTGCCACCTATGCATGGAGTACAGGTGCAAGCACACAAAGTATATCGGTAGCGCCATCCGTTACCAATACGTATACAGTAATAGGCACTACTTCATTAGGCTGCTCAGATACAGGCACGGTATCTGTAACGGTAACCAACGGATTAGCTGTGTCGATAGTTGATACCAATATTACCTGTTATGGTTTATGTAATGGTATTGCCACCGCAGTGGTAACCGGAACCGATACCTATACCTATTCGTGGAACAATGGAGCCAGCACTACCAGCGCCAGTTTAAATAAACTTTGCCCCGGTGTTGATTCGGTATTAGTAACCGACCAGATTAGCGGTTGCCTTGGTAAAGCAACAACAACCATTACCCAGCCTAACCCTTTACGAGACACAATCAGTTCACTCATAAAACCTATTTGTAATGGAAGCTGTGATGGATCGGCCAAAGATTCTGTAATTGGAGGAACTGCGCCGTTCACGTATGCCTGGACTACCGCACCGGCACAATCGAGCCAGACAGCTACTAACCTTTGTGCAGGCGCATATACGGTAACAATAACCGATAGCAACAACTGCACGGCCTCAACCAGCTTTACTCTTACACAACCTTTACCTATAAGTGTTTCGGTAACATTTACAGCTGCAACTTGCTTTGGTAGCAGCACAGGCACTGCAACAGCTAAAGTTGTGGGTGGCAGTGGCAGCTTCACTTATTCATGGAGCACAAGCCCAACACAAACTACATCAACCGCTACAGGGCTCACAGCAGGATCCTATACGGTAACAGTCACCGATGTAAACGGATGTACCGCGCCAGCACCTGCAACAGTTACCGTTACACAGGCCAGTCAAATTACTGACTCAATTAGCGGCATAACAGGCGAAAAATGTAATGGAGGTAAAACAGGCACTGCAACTATTTATGCTACCGGCGGTTTACCTTCGTATAGCTATTCGTGGAGCGATGGAGAAAAGAACTCGAACGCCACTGCCCTACCCGGTGGAAATGTTACTTGCACCGTTACTGATAAAAATGGTTGCAGCATAACAGATACTGTTAACATTCCTCAGCCGGCTCCAATACTTATTAGTAAGGATGACACAACTATATGCCCCGGTTCTGCAGCAACACTGACGGCATCGGCAACTGGCGGCGCATCACCGTATAACTATTTGTGGAGCAATTTTGTATCAGGGCAAACCAATAGGGTAACACCAACTACAACTACTTACTATACAGTTACCGTTACCGATAATATTGGTTGTAAAAATACAGCAGTAGATACAGTAAATGTATCACCTCCATTAATACAAGGTAATATCACTGTTACAGCTGCTTCATCGTGCGTAGGCGCATCGGTTACCCTGGCAGATGCGGTAAGCGGAGGCGCCGGAACAATAACTTATACGTGGCAACCGGGTGGCCAAACAGGTAGCAACATTATAGTAACACCTTCAGCAGGAATTACCGTTTATACAGTAACAGTTACCGACGGTTGTTCTTCTACCATACTAAAAGACAGTATTAATGTAACCATGTATAACCCTGTATTTACAGTATGTTGCGATTCTACTATTATTTCGGGGCAAAGTGTAAGCTTAGTTGCTACACCTTCAGCCGGAATAAGTTTTGTATGGACTCCGTCAACAGGCTTAAGTTGCACTACCTGTCCTAACCCTATTGCAACACCAACTACTAATACTACCTATACTGTAGTGGGCGTATCTAACGGATGTACAACTATTGATTCGGTAACTATTAAAATAAGTAATGGAACACTTGTGTTCTATACCGGTATTACACCTAATGGTGATGGCAGCAACGATACATGGGTAATTGACAACATTGAACTTTATCCTGACAATTCGGTAAGCATATTCAACCGCTGGGGTATAGAGGTATGGAGCGGTAACAGGTACGATAATTCAACAGTGGTATGGAAAGGGCAAAACAGTGCGGGCCAACCCCTACCCGATGCCACTTATTTTTATGTAGCTAAAGTAAGCGGTGTAACATATAAAGGCTGGGTACAGTTGACGAGGTAGGAATGAAAAGAATTACCAGACATATTATTATAGTATTACTTGGCGCTTTGCCTTTTGTATCTTTTGCACAGCAAGATCCGCAGTTCAGTTTGTATATGTTCGACAAAATGGCTATTGACCCTGCAGCCGCTGGAAGTAAAGATGCCATGGAAATCAATTTAATATCACGCGACCAATGGCTTGATATACAGGGCGCACCAAAAACCAATGCTTTACTCATATCTGACCCGTCGCCTGCCAAGCATACCGGCTGGGGAATTGAAATAATGAACGATAATATTGGCCCTACTACAAGTAATTCGGCACAGTTTAATTATGCGTATAACATACCAATTGGCGCAGGCAAGCTTGCAATGGGCCTGGGCGTTGGCGTTTATGATTACACATTTAACTGGTCGCAGATAGATTATAAAGACAAGAACGATGCGTTTGCTATGGCAAATTCAGGCGGTACTATTACCCCTACAGCCGAAGCAGGACTTTATTATCACACATCAAGCTGGTATGTTGGCGCAAGTGTAAACCACTTAATAGAATCGCGGCTTACTACAATAGATATAGATGACGCATCCGCGACTTTTTCACCGCATGCCTACCTTTTAGCGGGTAAAGCTTTTCAATCGGCTTCGGGTATAATCTGGAACCCATCTATAATAATACAGTTCGCACAAAATGCGCCGCCGGCTGAAAGCATTAACCTGAATGTACTTTTAGCGGAAAAGATATGGCTCGGCGCTTCGTATAAACCCGGTTACGGAGCCGTTTTTCTTGCCTCTTACAAGGCTTCGAAAACAATACGTATAGGATACGCTTATGATCTCGGCCTTAATGCAGTTGGGGTAATTGGCGGAGGCACACACGAATTGTCATTAACTTTAGATTTTGGTTCGAACAAAGCGACGCAGATATCTCCGCGCTTTTTTTAAAGAGGACAGGCTTAAACCCATTTATGAAACGAGGCTCATACGCACTATATCTCCTACTCACGCTCTACCTGCCCTTTTCTGTTTATGCCCAAAAAAATACCGGTGATGATAATTTCACCAACTACAATTACAGGGCCGCAATAGACAATTACCAGCACGCCATTTCATCAAACCCACAGGATACGGCTTCGTTAATAAAATTGGCAGAGTGTTACGAAATACTACGTGACTATGCAAATGCCGAGATATATTATGCCCGTGCGGTAGCCATGCCCAATATACCTGCTTACGTATTTTTAAAATATGGTAAAATATTACAGAGCAATGGTAAAATAGATGAAGCCTGTGGCCAATTCATGGCTTACTCAGAAATGAACCCTACTGACCCTGCGGGTAAAGATGAGCTACGCTATTGCGATAAACTGAAAAAAAAATACTCAGTGGATTATCAAGTAACAACTGTAGATGGGATAAATACAAAGTACTCAGAGTTTGCGCCAGCCCTATATAACGATAACCTGGTATTTGTAAGTGACCGAAACCATGATATGGTAGAGTTTGAAAAGAGCAGTGCCACAGGTGGCAATTTCTTTAAAATGTTTATAGCAAAACCGTTATCAGATAACAGCTTTATCAAACCATCTCGTTTTAATGTGCCGGGTAATGGAGGTAATTCTGATTTTGCCATAGGCCCAGCTACATTTACCTTAGATGGGAAAACAATGGTATTTGCTCAAATAGCCTCGGTACGTAAAAGCAAATTCGTTAACCAGTCTAAGTTATATATATCCACTGGCGATGGAAGCTCATGGGGAAAGCCTGTACCTTTTCAGTACAACAGTGACACCAACTCTGTTTTTGACCCGTCTATTTCTGCCGATGGGCAATGGTTGTATTTTGCATCGAATATGCCCGGTGGTTTTGGCGGAACCGATATTTATGAGTGCCAGAAAACCGGCAGCGGATGGTCACAACCTAAAAACCTGGGACCTGATGTAAACACCCCCGGCAATGAAGTTTTCCCGTATATACGTAAAGACGGGACTCTTTTCTTTTCATCTGACAGGCACTTTAATTACGGTGGACTCGATATTTTTTCGGCAGTTAAAGAAGATGCCGACTT
>Ga0206861_1097_pt1 | contig 15451 bp, 20 predicted proteins | sample Alteio_BWOrgCont_45_FD_152617 | JGI IMG/M metagenome (GOLD analysis project Ga0206861, IMG submission 152617) | Enriched cells from forest soil in Barre Woods Harvard Forest LTER site, Petersham, Massachusetts, United States -... | ecosystem: Environmental > Terrestrial > Soil > Temperate forest >... | reverse complement strand
AAAAAGGATTTTCCGCAAATGAACATTTTAATAAACAACGCAGGCCGTGCCATTGCCTATAACCTGTTGGCCGAAAATGCGAATGCTTATGAAAATGCAAAAGACGAAATGCAAACAAACTATTTTGCCGTTGTAAGGATGATCGTTATAAATCTTTCCCATCATTATGCCGCCTTCAATAACTATAACTATAGTATTAGCATATTCCATAGTGTCTATATTCTTCTTGAATTGATTTTGCTTTTTGCCAAGTTCAATCATGTTAGCTATATATTTTACCCACACCGTTATACTGCTCTGTACACTCTTTTTTAAAAAAGGTAAATTATCGTCAGCTTCAATTGATGCATTTAAAATAGGGCAGCCACCTCGTTCGAATGTTTGCTTCCAATTGTTGCGGTAATAGCTTAAAAATGCTGAAAGCTTGTCGATTGCCATTTCGTGCTGATCGGTAAGGGCTGTAAACCTTTTGCTCAGGCCTGTAACCTGGTAATTATATACTGCCTGAGCAATAGCATCTTTATCATCGAAGTTGCCATAAATAGATCCTTTGGTTAGCCCTGTAGCCTTGGTAATGTCATTTAACGAAGTGCCAGCATACCCCTTAGTATTGAATATGGGCGAGGACTTCTCAATAATAAATGCTTTTGTTTTTTCTGCCTTACTCATGGCTTCTTTCTATTTGACGATACAAATATAATAAAAATATACCAATCGGTATATTAATAATAAAAAATAGTTAACTTTGTGTCAAATTATAGAGAGTATGAACAGAGTTGTGGTAACAGGTATGGGTGCATTAACGCCCATTGGGAATACAGTAGATAGTTTTAGCAAAGCCTTATTAGAAGGTAAAAGTGGTGCAGGGCCAATAACGAGACTCGATGTGTCGAAGTTTAAAACCCGTTTTGCCTGCGAGTTGAAGGATTTCAGTCCACTCGATTTTATAGAGAAACCCGAAGCACGGAAATATGACTTGTATACCCAGTATGCACTTATATCGGTAATGGAAGCGGTAAGGAATGCGAATATCGATTTTGAAAAGCTTAACCGAAACCGCATTGGAGTTATATGGGGTTCGGGAAATGGTGGTATAACAACTTTCGAGGAACAGGTTATTGAATATGCCAAAGGAGATGGAACACCGAGGTTCAATCCTTATTTTATTCCGAAAATGATCGTTGATATAGCTTCAGGTGTAATATCTATTAAATATGGCTTGCGTGGTATAAACTTTACAACAGTATCTGCCTGTGCTACTTCAAACACTGCCATAATAACTGCGTTCGATTATATACGATGGGGCAAGGCCGATATGATAATTACCGGTGGATCGGAAGCGCCTATAACCGCAAGTGCCATTGGTGGCTTTGGTTCAGCAAAAGCATTATCTACCTTTAACGAAAACCCTTCTATTGCATCAAGGCCATTCGACCCCAAACGCGATGGATTTGTAATGGGTGAAGGCGCAGGCGCACTTATATTAGAAAGCTATGAGCATGCTGTAAAGCGCGGTGCACATATTTTTGCCGAAGTAGTTGGCGGAGGTATGACTGCCGATGCATACCACTTGACAGGCACGCACCCTGAAGGCGAAGGCGCATACTTAGGTATGTTACTGGCCATTGAAGAAGCCGGAATAAAGCCAGGCGATATCGATTATATTAACGTACACGCTACATCGACTCCGATGGGGGATATAAGCGAACTAAAAGCTGTTGAGCGTGTTTTTGGTGCAAACTCGCCCATAAAAATAAGTGCAACCAAATCGATGACGGGGCATTTGTTGGGCGCAGCGGGAGCAGTAGAAGCTATCGCATGTATTACTGCAATTAACGAGGGCATGATACCACCTACCATTAATACCGAAACCATTGAACCGGAATTTGCAGGCAAGTTTAATATAGTGTTGGGTAAAGCGCTAAAAGCTAATGTTGAATATGCCATGAGCAATACGTTTGGCTTTGGTGGCCACATTGCATCGAGCATATTTAAAAAGTTTAAGGCTTAAAGTTTATAACCTATCTTTTCGGTTAGCTCTATTTTGCTTTTTGCAAAGTTGCCCGTAGCAAAGGCAATTTCTTTTCCTTCTTCGTTGTATAAGGTCGATTGGGCAGTAAACAGGTTCTTCGATTCAAAGCGTACTTCGCCAACGGCTTTAATAATGCCTTTGTTGGCGGGCCTTACAATGTTCATGTTGAATGATGTAGTTAATACAAATGCATCTTCTACAATAGAGTTAACTGCAAAGAAAGCCGAATCATCCAGCAGTCTGAAATAGATAGAGCCATGTATGGCATCAAGTGCATGAAAATATTTTTCTGATATAACGAGGCTTATTTCAGCCCTTCGATGATCTATTTTAATAGTAGTGGTATCGTATAAGTATTTGTTGATGTTGGCATTCAAATACATCTTTTCAAGTTTTCGGTAATGTTCCGTATTCATAATATACAAGCAATTATACTTTTATTTCCTTCCACTTGCCTCTTTTAAAATAGTACCATGCTGTTAATGCAATGGCAGTTTCGGCAACAGGTATAGCTATAAAGGCGCCTTCGGTTTTAAAATTCAATACTACAGCCAAAAAATAAGCTAATGGTACCTGAAACATCCAAAAACAAACCAGGTTAATAATGGTAGGTGTGCGTGTATCGCCTGCACCGTTCAATGATTGTATCATTACCATGCCAATGCCATAAAACAAAAATCCCGCGCCCATAATACGCAATGCTTGGGCACCGTATCCAATAACATCTTCATTACTACTAAAAAAACTAATAATAGGATGAGCACAAGTCAAAAACAAAACCATTACAAAACCCATGAATATTGAATTGTATTTAGCTGTAAGCATTACACTTTTTTGAGCACGGTCTATTTGTTTGGCTCCCAAATTTTGCCCCACCAATGTTGCAGCTGCATTGCTGAGCCCCCATGCCGGTAAAATAAAGAACACCACATTACGTACCGCTATCTGGTAACCTGCCGATGCTGCTGTTCCACCTGTTTCGGCAACTAAGCGCGCCAATACCATCCAGCTGCCACTGGCAATAACAAATTGCAGCGAAGCAGGCCATGCAATAGTTATAACCGATTTAATAACTGTTGGATCAAAATTAAAGTGGTGCATTTTAAATTTCAGCATGTTTTTGCCGTTAAATAGTTTAACGCATTGGTAAAGCACGCCGGTGCTGCGGCCTATAACAGTTGCTATAGCCGCACCCTTTAAGCCAAACAGGTGTATAAAAATAGGGCAGAGGATAATATTAATGATACTGGCAACCCACAAGCTACGCATGGCAATAGCTGCATTACCCGCCCCACGGAAAATACCATTTATTAAAAACAATAGCATAATACAGATGCTGCCGCCAAACATGATGCGGGTAAATATGGCACCATCGCGCACCACATCTGCATTAGCACCCATTAGCGATAATATGTTGCCTGCAAAGGCTACCCCTAATGCGCTTATCAAAATAGTTATAGCCATACATATGAGTAGCGCTTGTGCGCCTGCGTGCGCGCCTGCCTCAGGATTCTTTTCTCCAATACGACGGGCTACTATGGCTGTGGCAGCAGTACTTAAGCCCATAGCTAAGGAATACACAATAGTTATTACCGATTCGGTTAAGCCAACAGTTGCAATTGCATTTTGGCCCAGCTTACCTACAAAGAACATATCTACCAATGCAAACACGCTCTCCAGGCTCAACTCCAATATCATGGGTATAGCCAGCAGAAAAACAGCCAGCTTTATGCTGCCCTGGGTATAGTCTTGCTCTTCACCGTTTAGCGATTGCCTTATTACTTGAAATATTCTTTTCATTGGATTTGCGAAGATAGCGGTATTCTAAATGAGGTGACCTGTGTTAACTACTCATTCGCACCTGTTAAGTACTCATTTTGGTAAGGATTTGCCATATAAAAGCCCTATATTTGAGATATGAGGCGAATCATACAAATAATAAGTGTTTTGCTATTGGCTAGCACAAACTGCTTCGCTCAGGATAGTATTGTGGCCGAGCATTATAAAACCAGCGAATTTGATTGTGCTATTTTTCCGGCAACGGCATTTAGTTACGTAACTTCAGGAAAGCACTTTACACCAACACATCAGGATATTGATAAGGCAGAACATGCACTGAACACTAAGTTGAAAAAAATAGATTCAATCCTGTCTGATCAGGGTGGGCATGATCCTATAATATATGAACATCTTAAAAAATATGTAAGGCAATATTTTGGTTATATCGATTCGCAAGGGCATAGAATATTATTTATTAATTGTGTTTGGAAGGACAAAGAATTTGGTGAAATGTTTGACCGCCAATTTTTGAGAGATGAAATAATGGTTAACGACGGTGGCAGTTATTTCTGGAATGTGAAATATGATATGGAGGCCGATAAGTTATTTGACCTTGGAGTTAATGGACAGGGGTAAAGCCAATAAAATGAAAGGGAGTTGTATTTTAATAGGATTCTTGGTAATGGCAGGCTCTTTGTTTGCCCAAGAAATAGACTCCGCAAAAGTACCCCAAGCAGTAAGGGCAAAGCTTTGGCAGATATATCCTGATGCCGGGAATGTTACATGGGGATATGACTGTTATACAGAATCAGCAATCGTAAATGGAAAGAGTATTGATAAGAAACTATGTTTTCGTGCGGTTCTTATAAATAATAAAAGATCTGTCGAAATGTATTTCGATTCGAGTGCTATTTGGTATCGCGATCAGGAGATTGTTCATGATCTGACCAAGTTTAAGAATATACCCAAAGAGGCAAAGAATAAAGTAGCACAAATATTACCTGATGCTAAGAATATTACATGGGAATATGCTGGGGAATCTGATGTGTCAGAGTACTGTGCTTATGAAGCGTATAATGAAGATACGGCAATTGAGCGTCATCTGTATTTCGATTCTGTCTGGAACTATTTAGGTGCGGATATTGATATGTATGGTAGGCGAAATTTAATACCTGTTGAAAGTATAAGGGCCTATATAAAGAAAAAATTTAAGCATTCTATATTCGAATCTATGGAGATACTAAAAGACTCAAATAATAATACAAAGACTATTATTGTTGAGCTGGGGCTAAATGGCTGGAGGTATAACCATTGTAAGTTATCATTTGATAATAATGGAACATTACTTCAAAAGCCCTTAAAATATACGGTCTATCCGGGCGATTTTTAAGATGCAATAATCTTTGGGCTCACTTAGCCGTGTAGGGCACAATCCTTACACCTTTCTTTGGGGCTCTGTTAATTATAACAGTATAGTAGTATAAGCCATCTGCCAATCGCCTGGCCAGCACTTCGCAGCCATATACCCGTACAACGCTTCTGGCCCTTGATGAAAAGTCAATAGTAGCATAAGCTGTAGTGAACCCTTTTTTTATAAAATAGAACTTGGTTGGCCCGATTGGCATGATATGTTTTTTTGTGAAGCCAAGTGAATCGGTAATATCAAACTTTTGGCCATCATCTTTCGTAAAGCTAATAAGTAACGAATCAATAGCGCTGCAATAGTAGCCAAACGTAGTATCGGGTTTAAATTTATTGGCTTTGCACCTGCAAGTATCATCATTATTATTACGCACATTAAAAAATATCTTTGGACCCATTTTTTCGGTGACAATACCGCCACCCGTACCGCCACAGCTATATAAAAGTATAAGCGGTAGTATGTAAATGAGTTTACGCATTATAGTGGTTTGTAGGCGCAAAGGCGGAAAGGAATACTTACTTGAAATTTACCGTATTGGCCAGCTTCTTAAACTCTTCCAGGTTTTTATCGAAATCGGTTTTGGCAACACCCATAATAAGTAATGCCTTGCCATCTTTGGCAACAGTTAGTTGGTAAATAAGGGTTGGTTTGCCGTTCATTTTGCCATATACTTCCGATTGGTAAGCATCGTAGCCATTCACCTTATCACTCGATTCGTTTTTAACCTTAAGGCTTGTCATGCCATCTTGCTTGTATATTTCTTCAAGGCTTTTTTTTATGTCCTTATCGGTCATAGGTTTATCAATAGTAAAAGGCGTTACCGTAAACACTGCCTGGTCGTTAGCTATTTTCATACGGCCACCAAGGGTATAGTCTAACACATCGCCATTAAACTTCGAGAACCTGAATACCGATATGCTGTCGGCCAGCGTGAAATAGCCATGCACATAGGGGTCGGCCTTAATTTTGTTGTCGTATTTAATAGATAATATGGCATCTTCAATCGACTTGCCTGCTGTTTCATCGTTAACCGAACAGTGCCCGTAAAGCATAGTCGAAAAATTAGTGTCGCCAAAAACAAGCTCATAGTTCTTATAACCGGTACTGCTCTTCATTCCTGCGTATTTAGCAGGGTAGCGGCCCACGTTCAGTGTTTTAAAAGTAAATACATCAAGGCCTTTGTTTTCAAACATAGGCCTCGAAAAAGCAGCCGAACTGGTGTTGTAGTCGCTTTCGTAAGGGTCGTATATACGTATAAAGGTTTTGTCGTCTTTTTCTACACCCGTAAAGTCTTTGGCATACTTAAAGCCTTGTGGCAGCACCATTGAAATATGCGTACCCGGTATAAACGCACGGGTAGGTGCCTTTTTTGCCGCCAGGCTATCAAGCGCCTGTGCATGTAATAAGCCGGTTAAAAAGGCAAGCAATAATAAAATAGTGTACTTCATGTGTGCTTAATCGCTCCTGATACAAAGATAGGAATAATGCAGCTAAAACTTATTGTTACTGATAGAGATATTGAACCGGCAAATGTTAATTAATGCTAAATAAGAAGATTTACCATTAACCAATTCTATTACTCAGCCTTGGTCAAAAGCTTTTTGCGGTGCGAAAGGCCCCACGTGCGCAACTCGTCAATTACTTTATGCAGCGATTTGCCATATGTAGTAAGTGAATATTCTACCGATACAGGAACGGTGTCGTAAACAGTACGTTTTACAAGCTGGTTTACTTCCAGGTCCTTAAGTTCTTTCGAAAGCATTTTAGCGGTAATTCCGGTTATTTCGCGTTGCATTTCTTTAAAGCGCTTATTGCCGAATGTTAGGGCTATAATAATAGGTAGCTTCCATTTGCCGCCCAATATGTCGAGCGCATCTCTTACCGGAAGCAGGTTTTTAGTGCATTGGCTTGAATCGTGAGGTACCATATACGATATATTTCAGTTAACAGGTTACAAATGTATAGCATCTATACATAAGTTCAAAATATCTTTAAAAATATTTAATTAAAATGTGGCTGGCCATATGCACTTTTTAGGCTACAGCCCGGCATAAATTTCAGTATAATAGGGTTATAAAGGTGCGAATATGTAATAAATACAATGTTTTATCGGGTTTATGTAGCACAAGGTGACCGGCAAAACCGAGTTTTGTTATTTGTGAGATATGCCGTGATGCTGATATGATATACTTTGGTAAACCAGTATATAAAAGTATATCACTAACTTTTATATACCGAATATACACACCTTTGTAACCTCAAACAGAATTACAATATTTTAAAAAACAAACAATGACAACAAAAACAAAGAAAATAATTTCGATAGTAGTAGGGGCGGTGCCGGCTGCAATGGTGCTAATGAGTGGTATAATGAAGCTTACCCTTAATCCTAAAATGGTAGAAGGATTAACTCAGGGCGGATTTGGTTCATATATTCAATTGTTCGGGGCTATAGAAATCGTCTCTTTGATCTTGTTCTTTATTCCTAAAACAAAAAAAATCGGGTTCTACTTACTTCTCTCATACTTGGGTGGGGCTATGAGTGTTGAACTTGGACATGGTGTTGCTCCTATGTCAATACCTATACTCATATTGCTATGGATCTCTTTCTTCCTGGATGATAAACAAAATTTTATAAAATCAACTAACGCTTAAACAAACAATTAATTAAAAACAAAAAACGCAAATGGAAACAATGGAAAAAACTGCAACCTCTACCTGGACATTAGATAAGGCGCATGCAAAAATCGGTTTTGCTATCAGTCACATGTTAGTATCTGAAATTGAAGGCCAATTTAAAAGCTTCGATATTAAAGTTGTTAATGCTAAAGAAGACCTGTCGGATGCTGAAATTGAAGTTACCGCGCAAGTAACAAGTATTGATACCAGTAACGAAATGCGCGACGCGCATATGAAGAAGGATGATTTCTTTCATTCAGATAAGTTCCCTACAATAACCTTTAAAAGCAAGTCGTTTAAAAAGGTAGATGATAAGAACTACAAGTTAAATGGCGATTTAACATTAATGGGCGTTACTAAAAATATCGACCTTGATGCAAAAGGAGCTATTGGCACACACCCTATGAACCAAAAGACCATTGCAGGTTTTAAAGTGACGGGTACTGTAAAACGGTCTGATTTTGCGTTGGCTCCAACAATGCCAGCTCTTGCATTGGGCAATGAAGTAAATGTTGTGGCAAATATTGAATTTATAAAAGAGTAAGTTTAATTACTGCTTATTGCTTAGCCTCCTTTCTTAACCGGAAGGAGGCTTTTTATTTAGTTGAGTTTGCTTTTCTTTCCCTTGCCTTCGGTAAGCGCAAGGCGGCGCAGGGCATGGCATATAATATGCTTAAGATCGCTAAACAGTTTGTTGTTCATGGCTTGCACTACCGATGTCATGGTAACACGGTTAGGTTCTATACCCCACGATAGTAAAATATACTCGTAAGCCGAGTAGGGCAATATCTCCAGCACCTTTTCATCGGAATGGAAGTTGTTGTTGGCTGTATATTTATCCCAATGCGTAAACTCTTTCTGTACCTCCTCGCGTAACCTGGGTAAAAGCTTCTTTACTTCGTCTTGTACTTCTTTCGATATCGTTTTATGCATAATGTGGTACTATTATCATTGCTAAAAAAAGCGTGGGACATTTAGCTTATTAGTAGCCAAGGTACTCCGAGCACCTATAGAACAAACAAGTAAACGCCCACACGCATCGTGAGCATTAACCTTATCTCTGTTCTGTTTTTTTATTCGGAGTTTTTTGACTACGAGATAGTGGTAACGCAAATATTTCCAAAAATATTTTAAGCCATCTACAAGTATCTACTTAGGCCATATCAAAAGTAACTGCTTGTTAAGTACTTAAAATTACATCAAAGATATTTTTTATTTCATATCCTTTCGAAAAAATGTAAGTTTTATTGCAAGTTTCAAGAATACAGCAACTATATTCTTTACAGGAATGCCTATTTGTATTGCTATATGGCTATTTCGTCGTTTTTGGGGGATAATTTATCGATAAAGTAACAAATGATAAGAAAATGAGGGGTATAAAGAATGTGGTGTAAAGGGTGGAGCAGGGCTAAAAAATTTACTGTCAGTTTACAGCGGTTTCTATCTTTTTCAGTCGACACCAATGCACATCGTCAACCTGTATTGTTCCGGTGCGGCCTTCAATATTACCTATGTCCGACAGTACCATATTGTTCTTATAGTCGAAACGCATGCATTTAGGGCAGGTAACGCGGTTGGGGTATTGTATATTAAAGTAAATAACGCTGTGCAAGGTATCTATACTGTTGTATGATATGCTACAGCCATGTGCTACAACTGCTTTGGATGCAATGTGTCCGTCTTTGGTAGAAAATATGTAGCGGTTAAAATTGTTGCCGTCACCGGGCATTTTAAACTCATCATTCGTTAACTTGAACATAAGTATTCCTTTAGGCAATTGCTGGCATACAATGCTATCAGCCACAAAATTCATTTCAATAAAATCCTTTTCAGGCTGTGTATAGTCGAAAAAGAACAAATAGGTGCCAATGCCGTTATTACTGGGTAAGGCCATATAATCGGTATTGCCAAAGGAATAGAGCCTGTATTTATTTGTTGGGGCATATTGCCATACAGAAGGGAAGGGAATGGTGCTTGGGCTAACTTCTGTTTTAATAGGCTCACCCGAAGTAACGTTGAAATGCTTAGTAAAGTAAGCCGACCATTGTGTTTTAGTTAATATAGTGGGCTGCACGGTAGCCTGACAAAATGCTTTGCTTTCAATCAGGATAAGAAATATTGTTGCGAATAACCGGTAGTACTTTCTATTCATCTCAATCAAAAATATAATAAAACAACACAAGAGGCTGTTTTTTCTTTTTTATAGAATGGTTTTACTTTTGACGGAGGGAGTTAGGTCTTTGTGTGGTTTCCATAACTTGCTGTGAAATGTTTTTTATCAGGAATTCGAAAGTAAGAGGAGTCCTGAATTATATCCAGACTTTTTTCAGGCTTTCATATAAGCCTGTCCATTCTTCAGCGGTGGCGGCATACACTCCATGTTCCCATGTAAATATTACAGATGGTTTGTCGGTTTTGTGATAAACGGGCGTAATATTAAAGTGTAGGTGCGGAGTGGAACTATACATGTTTTCGCCGGCACCGGTTGCCGCTATATAACAGCGTAATGGTTTCAGAACCTGCTCAACAGCTTTTGCCGCTGATAGAGTGTTTTGCGATAATTCATTCCATTCTTCCGGTTTCAATTCTGTAAAAGATGTTACGTGCCTATGGGTAATTACCATTGCCTGCCCCCAGCAGCGCGGGTATTCTGACAGAATTACTGTAGTATGCTTGCCTTGATGCAATACGTATTTCTTTTGCTTGCTTACCAAATGGCAGGCAATACATTCGCCTTCGGGTATCTCTTTTTCAATACTGCTTATTGCTTGCTGCCTGGTTATAATATGGGGCATAGTTATTTGCTGCTAATGGGTTGTCCCTGTGCTTTTAAATTCTTTTGCAGCCTTTCTACTATCGCATTAATTCGTTCAGGTGCTAATAAGTAATAATCATTCTCAATGCAGGTAGCTGAGCGGAACATGTTGGAATAACTATATCTGTATACGTATCCCATTTCTTTTACCGACCATGCCATATCAACTTCGTCAGCAAAATAGGCTCGCTGTTTCCAGCCATCGCCTTTCATAAGTGCAGAAAGAGATTTGAGTATGGCTATTTCTGAATTTAGTTCCGCCGAAATATCTTGTGCGCCATACGACCATGATTTTATCATGGCTTCATTCATAATTACATATTCCCTGAATTCAGCATATACTTCCTGAAACTTGAACTTGTTCCAATGCCTGGTGGTGCTGTTATACCGTTTGCCATATTTTGGAGCGGTACGTTTAAATTTCCGGTTGCTGATATGATACATCACCGCAATTTTATCCTGGTTCTTTATAGCAAAATCAATAGGAAGCGAATCGCCCTGCATATCGAAAAAAGCGAAAGGATGTTCTTTATTGTTTTGGTTGAAGCTGCCAATAATGGCATCGTCTTTCAGGGTGATCTTTAAAAGCTGGTCGCCATATTGTTCTTTTTGCCATCCCATTGCTATTGCCCAGGCATTGGTCCAGCCAAAACGTTTATTCTTGAATTTATCCTGGCTAAGTACTTTGGCTATAGGGTATTTGTTAAAAGAGGTATCGCGTAATGCAAGGTCGAATAGGGATAGTTCACCTTTTTTCGTCTGGCTGCGGGTAAGTAACGTAGGCTGTTTTCTTAATTCATCTATTTGTTCCTTGGTTGTCCATGTATAAAAAGTGTTTCGAACAAAATCGTTATTGTAAACTGTTTGGTGGCTTAGCAGGCTGCAAACCACGCTGTCATCATCGGGTGTATTTGTAGCTGTAGGGTTGGTAGCGCTATTTGTATCCTTTAACGAACTTTGCCATCCTGTAAAAGGTATTGAGCTGAGTGCAACTCCAAACGGAATAAGGTATTTCTTTTTCTTTACCATTAACTACTAAAGTACGCATAAATATTGAATGCAGCTACGTAACTAAAACCAAATCAGGCTTTTTTGTTCTGTTGCTTTTTTGCCTCTATAATAGATTTATAGGGGCCATATTTATGTTGTTGCTGGCTAAACTCATCGGCATAAGGGCCGGTAGGATAGTCAATAGGCTTGTTTTTTAAATCGGGCCAGTCGGCACGGTCATTAAAAATAGGGCGTGGTTTTGAATCAATAAAGGCTGCTACATCCCAGGCTTCTTCATCTTTTAACTGAGGCGTATTGTATGTAACGCCAAAGGGCATATTGTTCCTTATGTAAGTAGCTAGTTTGCCTATACGGCTCATACTGGCTCCTGTGTTATAACTGTGCTTGCCCCAAAGCGGAGGGTATTGGTAGCCGGTGCCATTTGTGTTGGCAAGCCCTGCACCATTAATGCCATGGCACACACTACATTTTTGGGTGTAAATGGCTTCACCTTTGCTTGTATCAGCTGCTCTATCAATATATGCAAGTTCACCTGCACCCGCACCACGCGGTATTTTTCCTTTAGGTACTTTTTTACCTACCCACATAATATAAGCCGCCATAGCCATTATGGGTAGTTTATCGGTATCTAAAGCCTGGCCGTTCAGGCTGCGTTGCATACATTCATTAATGCGTTGGTATATATTCTCTATCTTACCTGAACGGGGACGAAAGGTAGGATATGTTGCGGCTACTGCGCCAAAATTATTGCCGAATGTTTTGGTGCCTGCCTGCTGGTGGCAGTTATCGCAGTTCATGCCATTGCTCGAATTTTCTATTGAGCCATTTGGCCCCAGATATTCGGCGGTATTGACAACCAGCATTTGCCCGAACTCAATTAGTTTGAAGTTAGGCTCGCTTGCCCATGATCCGCTATCGGGTGCATGCCAAACAGAATCAATCTTTGTACCAGCGGTATTATTTTGAGCCGGATTGCTTTGATTACAGGAAGAGTAAATAATTGCCGCAGAACCTGCAATTATAAAAAAGAGAAATAGGTGTTTAAATTTCATATTAATGATGTAAAACTAAAAATTATTTTTGTTCATATGGTTTTGCATAATTATTATACCTACATAATGGCTCACCCCAGTAATAATGTTTTATATGTTGGGGTTACCAATGATTTGGTAAGAAGAGTTTTTGAACACAAAGGCAAGATGATTCCGGGCTTTACATCTGAATATAATGTTACAAAGCTTGTATACTTTGAGCGTTTTAATTTTATTGAGCTTGCAATTAATCGTGAGAAGCAAGTTAAGAAATATTCTAAGCTGAAAAAGACTGACTTAATAACTAAGATGAATCCCAATTTGATTGATATGTATGAAGATGGGAATATCAAGGTTCCTTCTAAATAAATTAGTATTCTATTATCTAAGTATTCGCCATAAGTTGGTAGGATATCTCACTCCGTTTCATCCATTGATAAAGTGGAAGTTGGCTCACAAGTTGGTAGTATCTCTCACTCCGTTCGAGATGACAAGGGCCGCATATTATTGTAAGGGGAAGAGAGGGAGGACCCTATCATCTCGAACCGCCTTAGCGATGAGAGATCCTACCAAATAACGGCGGATATTTAAAATAATGATTGAAAGTCGTATCAAATTAACCGCCTTAGCGGTGAGAGATCTTACCAATTATAGGACGAGGAGTTATAGGTCAATAACCAAACACAAAATGCTTCTTTAGTGAATAGAGTGGCTTTTCGATTGCATAATAGCTAAGCGATGCAATAGTAAGCAGGACGATTGCTTCAATCATATAGATCATATTCATATCATCGGGTATATAATGCAGTTTTCCGAAAATGAAAAATACCAGGTCGGGTATAAGTAGGTGATATAGATAAAGTCCGTAGCCAATTTTGCCAATGTAGAGCGCTACTTTATTTTCAAGCAAATATTTAACCGGGCCTTGTATACCCTTGCTTGCAAACCAAATAATGCCCATGCTTAATAGGGCTGATGATGGTATTAATACATTCAGGAATGTGCGGCCTTTAAAATATAAAAAGTGGGGCAGTGGAAGAAAGGCATAAAGTGCCAGTGAGAGCAATAGAATGGCTTTCCAATAAGGAATAGCAATGGAATTGACTTTTATATAAGCCAGTAATACACCAATAGCTAATACATCGAACCACGATGGAGTGAGCATGCTGTACATATCTACTTTCAATAAATACATACAACATCTGAATATAGCGCCTGTTATACCAAACAGTAATATGGCATGGATAACAAAGCGCTTTGGGATAAAGAAGATGAGCAATGGGAACACCAAATAAAAATGCTCTTCTACCGCTAATGTCCACAAGTGGGTGAGGGGCCAGCTAAACCCATGTTGAAAAATGTAAAAGTTGCTGCCATATAAAAGTAACCAGGGATACATTTTGTAAATGAAGGCCGGAAAACCAATAAAAAGCAAAATCGCTATTAGCAAATAATAAGTGGGGAAGATGCGCAGTATACGTCGCATATAAAACACTTTTAACGATTGCCAAGCGGTAGCCTGTTCATTGGCTTTTAATCTGTCATTCTCTTTTAAAAGTATTTGTCCGATTAGAAATCCGCTCAGCACAAAAAAATAGTTTATACCCCAATAGCCTGCCCAGCGTATCCAATACTCATAAGGGTTACCATCGGGTTGCCAGTGGGCCATTACTACAAATACAATGGCAAAGGCTCTCAGTCCTTCCAGTTGAGGAAAGAATTTTGTTGGAGTGGTATTTACAGTTTTATCCTCCAATTATGGTTTTGCCGTAAAATTCCTTAGGTATATCGTCACAAATGGTACCATCAATATCTATCAAAAAATTCTTTATATGCTCAGGTAGAACAGGTCTTTAGTTGGCTTAAAATCGAAATAAATGTAAAGGGCTTTAGTCCCCGTTTGATAAATGAAGCCTTTAATTAAAACGATGAATCTGTTTGTGTCTGCCAGATAGCTTAGGCTATCTGTGTTTTTTAATAAAGTAAAGGCACTATCAACTTCGGTATGTGTTGGGGTAAAATCTTCTACTGTGTTCCTTACTATGTGTATATAGCAGTTACAGTTTGTTGTAACATAGTGCTCATCTTGTTGCCCAAATACAGAGTAGGTAAGTAAGAGTGATAATATGGCTAAATAATGCTTCATCAATTGCTATATCTATCATCGTCGCCCATCCTGAATTTTATCCAAATATTAAAATGGCTGTGCAGGGCATCTTCCATACGGCAAAATATGGCTCCTTTAGGCAAAGTATAGTTAAAGCTATAATTAGCTAATGGTTTAACAAGGGTGGGTTGGGTAAATAAAATGCCCGTACTTTTTAAACTGGTGTGGTATGTAAAAGTTATAGGTGCAAATAGGGTAGTCGTAGTTTTGTCCTGTGCCATGCAAGTAATTGCTGCAAACCAAAATAAAATTATCAGTATAAATGCCCTTTTCATTCGCTATAGACTTCTATTATGTAAATATCTTAAAAATACTTGAATAAGACTGAACCAGTAAAAAATGTACAAAGGGTTAATAATTATATACGTTGGCTTAACATACATTACTTAATTTTACCCTACAATTTATAAAACATGACTGCCGAAGAAAAAAAACTGATTGAGAAAGAAGAGAATGGACAAAAAATTTCGCCTGTTCTACCTGAGCATATAAAGAATTTTTTGATAGATATTGA
>Ga0206861_1095_pt1 | contig 15520 bp, 14 predicted proteins | sample Alteio_BWOrgCont_45_FD_152617 | JGI IMG/M metagenome (GOLD analysis project Ga0206861, IMG submission 152617) | Enriched cells from forest soil in Barre Woods Harvard Forest LTER site, Petersham, Massachusetts, United States -... | ecosystem: Environmental > Terrestrial > Soil > Temperate forest >... | reverse complement strand
ATATTCCATACGCTCCAATAGCTCCGCTATCGATTGCCTGTTATTTTTAGCTACGTCTTTTTCGTTACTTGCATTTGCTGCTGCAAAACTATCTATGCCTATTTCCATTGTTCTTTTTCTTTATGCAAAGGTGTTAAGTTCTCGCCACATACATCATTAATGTAGATTAAGAAATTGGTTCGAACACCCCAACCGCTAAAGGGGCTTTCGCTTTTAACTTTACACTTTTCGCTTTTAACTTATTTGGGCGTTCCCCTCTCCCGAGTGCTCGGGACGGGACGGGACCCGCAATGCTGCGGGATCCTCTCCGCCAGCTGGCGGCACAGAATACTGTGCCAAGACCAAGTTAAATAATGTAACTCTCAATTACACCTTATTCGCAGCAATACCGTCAAGCTCCTTCATGTTGGCATCGGTAAGCTCAACAGATGTACACTTCATATTCTCCTCTAAATGGCTCACAGTAGAAGTGCCCGGAATTAACAATATGTTATTCGAGTGATGCAGCAACCAGCTTAAGGCCACCTGGTGAATGGTACTGTTATGTTGTTTGGCAATTTCATTGAGCTTGGCCAGGTTTTGCGAACTGCCACCACCCATAGGGTACCATGGTATAAAGGCAATGTTATTAGCGTTGCAATATTCAAGTACCGCTTCCCATTTACGGTTATCGACACTATACATATTTTGCACCGATACTACCTTAAAGAATTGCTGTGCCTTTTTAATATCATCTACACTTACTTCTGATAAACCAATGTGTTTTACCTTTCCTTCTTGTTGTGCCTTCTGTCAAAAGGTAAATGTTTCTTCTGCCGGCACTTTCGGGTCAATGCGATGCAGCTGGTACAAATCTATTGCATCCAATTTTAGTCTCTTAAGACTTCCTTCCAATACTTCTTTCAGGTGTGCAGGGCTTGCATCAATATTCCATTGGTTTGGCCCGGTGCGAAGGAATCCGCCTTTGGTTGCAATAACCAATCCTTTAGGGTAGGGGTGCAGCGCCTCTGCAATCAACTCTTCTGAAACATGTGGGCCGTATGAATCGGCAGTATCTATAAAGTTAACGCCAAGTTCTACCGCGCGTTTTAAAACTTTTAATGCTTCATTCTTGTTTTCGGGCGGGCCCCATACGCCTTTGCCGGTAATGCGCATTGCTCCGTAACCTAAACGGTTTACAGTTAGCGCGCCTCCTATAGTAAATGTCTTTTTAAATTCCATATCGGTAGTTTTTAATTGTATTCTTAGTTAAACCTATTACAAATGTATGATACTCCGCTCATCTAAATTTGCCATTTGCCGAATTGACTTTGTTAAAGTAAAAGTACTTATATGAAATTGATAATAGGGGGAACAGAATTATTATTTCAGCTGTTTTTGAAATAGTAGATCCAAAATAATAGCTCACTCATTTTAATTATCTTAAGCAGGTTAATTTTGTCGCACAGTACCTATTAATGAAAGAACTACAGGAGATAAAATCAAGATCACTTATTATGAGAACATTCATAATTCCGGTATTTGCCGGTATATGCATATTAAGCTGTAATAATAACCCCAGCACCGAACAAAAAGCAACTGTTGATCATACTGCCGATAGTGGCTTTACCAACAAAGCTGAGGCTAAAAACAGGATGATTGGTGGCAACAAAACCGGTAAGTGGATTGAATACCTGAATGATGTTGGTGTTGAAGTAGATTCGGTTGAAGCAAGTAACTATAGCCTTGTTAGTTATAAAGATGGCGCGCCATTAGGGTTAAAAAGGATGTATTACATGAGTGGAAAATTGTATGGATTGATTCCTTTTACTAATGGCGAAGTAAACGGGACCGTGAAGGAGTACTATGAAAATGGCCACTTAAAAGAATTAAGCACATACACGCAAGGTAAAGAGAATGGAGTGGAAAAACATTATTTTGAAGATGGCAGTGAATATTACGAACAGGAATTTGCAAACAGTAAAGAAAATGGCTTATACAAAGAATATTATAAGGATGGCAAATTGAAGTTTGAAGCCACCTACAAGAATGGCAAGGAGGATGGAGTTGAAAAACAATATTATGGAAATGGCAAACTGATGAGAGTTAGCACCTATGAAAGCGGTAAGGAAAATGTGGCTGAGATGATATATGCAGAAGATGGAAGCCCGGTTAATGGGGTAAAAAAGGAATACTTTGACAGCGGAGAATTGTTTTCGGAATATAGTTGTATTAAAGGCAAAATAAATGGAATAAAAAAGGAGTATCATAAGAATGGGAAGATCAGCCTTGTTGGTAGTTATACTGATGGCTTAAAAAATGGAATATTCAAATCGTTCAACCAAAATGGGAACTTGAAAGTTGAATGCCCCTATAAAAATGGCCTTGAAAACGGGGTGAAAAAAATGTACTGGGCAGATGGCAAAATAGAAAGCGAAACACCTTATGTAAATGGCAAAATAAACGGCATTGTAATATCGTATATTAATGTACCGGGAGAGAGGATGAAAAGGGCAGAAACACCTTACAAAGATGACACCATAAGCGGAAAGCAGAATGTATTTGATTCAACAGGAACACAGATTGATTAGCACATTAGGGCAAGGACTTTAACTAAAATGAAGGCATCAACCTATTTGCTGTTGATTTTTGCAATTATACGGGAGGGAATAACAGTTAAAGACAGTTTGAAATATAAAAAACAGATGTATAACCTGGTTTTGAAAAACGTAAAATACAAGTAGCTATGAAGGTGAATACCTGGCGATTCGTTTTGTTATTACTATCACCAATGCTTGCATTAACAGCATTGGCGCAAGACACAGTGACTATTCAATATGGGCCATTATTGAGTAATCATATAGATACTGTATTGGCATATTCGCCATATGATGAATTGTTTTTACACGGGTTTATGATATTACCGGGTACCGAAAATCAATTCAATTTCAATGATCATGGACTTTATTTCGAAAATTGTATTGTTGCAAACGATACTGATGATGACCCCGGGTCAGGTGGCAATGTTATAGATTCTGTTTATCTTAATGACTCAACTTTGTTTATAAAAACTACACTTGCGGCAGGTTGCTGCAAAAAAATGCTGTTCGATATAAAGATTGAACATGATACTGCTATTAATTTGCTCTACTACGACTACGGACCGGATTTTGCCTGCGCGTGCGTGTCAAGTTATTATGTGACTTATCAAGTTGATTTATTTAATGAAAGGAACGCGGACCTTGATTATGACTTTTACCAGGAAGAACATAGAAGTGTAAGAAAAATAAAATGGGTAATGCTGGGTGGTGACATAAAGCATGCAAGAAATATTCGCAAAATAATAAGGCCCTATACTTCAACTATTAAAAACACCAACAAGAATAAGTAAAACAAGTTAATGCCCTATTTGTTAAGAGATTTAATATTATATCACCATGTTGTTAGCAACCAATAAATTGGAGCAATGGTCAATTTAGGCCAATGTAATGACAACACTTTTTAACCTCAGGTAATGGCCCCAGGCCTTTCTTAAAATTGGCGAAGTAGGTAAAAATTAAACGCTATATTTATTTAAACGCGGAATTTAAATTTATGCTCTTTTAATTCCTCATTTGCCTTGAGAATTTTTAGTTTAAGATTCTCTTTGAATGCACGAACCTCTTTTAGCAGTTCATCATTACCAGTGGCAAGTATTTGTACAGCAAGTATTCCGGCATTTTGCCCTCCATCAACACCAACAGTTGCAACCGGAATACCGGGAGGCATTTGAACAATAGAAAGAAGTGAGTCCCAGCCATCTAACGAAATGTTAGAACGGCAAGGCACGCCTATTACAGGGGTTGGCGAAAGAGCCGCTACAACTCCCGGTAAATGAGCTGCACCTCCTGCACCTGCAATTATTACTTTTATTCCGCGCCCTGCTGCATTTTTTGCAAACTCCACAACCTGTTCCGGAACTCGGTGTGCCGATAGCGCGTTAATTTCGAATGGAATTTTAAACTGGTCGAGAATTTTCGCTGCTTCCTGCATAATTGGCATATCTGATGTGCTGCCCATAATAATACTTACTTGTGGCGTCATAGGTTTATTGTTTTAATAGGTTATATAGTACTTAAAATAGTTTGTTTGTTACAATCACTTGGCGGCAAAAATAAATATAATATTAATTTGGGCACTACTAATATTCCTAAAGGTCAGTTACATGGTAAGGAGCCTTTATCCTGTAATGCATTGAGAAGGGCTAGGGATATGGGGATATTCGATATATTTGCCCCTTTAATTTAAATACTTTATATGAAATTATATTCAGCTTTAACAGTAATGGCCGTGGTGGCACTTTCATCGTGCAAAAACACCGATAAGCCTGCCTCAACAAACACCGATTCTATGTTATCAAACAACCCCTTCATCAACCCCGGCACATTACCATTCCAGACAGCAGATTTTACTAAAATAAAGGACAGTGATTTTAAACCTGCCATTGAAGAAGGTATAAAACAACAACTGGCCGAAACTGATAAAATAGCCAACGATTCTGCGGCGCCTACGTTCGAAAACACATTTGTAGCTATGGAAAAAAGCGGACAGATGCTGCACCGTGTTGAAGGAGTATTTGGCCTGTTAACAGGTGCTAATACCAACCCTGTACTGCAAAAAGTATCAGAAGAAGTAGCGCCTGAGCTTTCTGCTGCTAACGATGCCATTTTCCTGAATTCAAAATTATTTAAACGTGTTGAGGCTATTTACAACAACAGAGAAGACTTGAAATTAGACCCTGAATCGAAACGTTTGGTTGAATATTATTACCAGAAGTTTGTACTATCGGGCGCTAACCTTAGCGATAACGCAAAAGACAGTTTGAAAAAGATAAATTCGGAGGAAGCCAGTCTGAGCGCAAAATTTGCCAACCAGTTATTGGGCGCGGCTAAAGGAGCTGCTTTAATTATAAGCGATAAAGCTGAATTAGCAGGATTAAGCGATGGAGAAATTGATGCGGCGGCAACAGCAGCTAAAGCTAACGGACAAGATGGCAAATGGATGATAAAGATTCAGAATACTACTGAGCAACCGGCATTGCAATCGCTCACTGTGCGTGCTACCCGTCAAAAACTTTTTGAAGCATCGTGGACACGTGCTGAAAAAGGTGATTCGAATGATACCCGTGCCACCATATCGCGCATTGCACTGATACGCGCGCAAAAAGCCAAATTGCTGGGCTACCCTAACTATGCAGCGTGGGCACTGGTAAACCAAATGGCGAAAAATGTGGATGCTGTAGAACAGTTTCTTAACCAATTGATACCTGCGGCAACCGCCAAAGCAAAAGTAGAAGCAGCCGATATACAGAAAGTAATTGATGAGCAAAAGGGTGGCTTTAAATTAGCCCCATGGGATTGGAACTTTTATAGTGAACAAGTACGCAAGGCCAGGTATGACTTAGATGAAAGCCAGGTGAAGCCTTATTTTGAACTTGATAGTGTATTAAAGAATGGCGTGTTTTATGCTGCCACACAGCTTTACGGTATTACCTTTAAAGAACGCAAGGACCTGCCTGTATATAATAAAGATGTACGGGTTTTTGAAGTGATAGATAAAGATGGCAGCTCACTTGCCCTTTTCTATTGCGATTATTTTAAACGCGACAACAAAAATGGCGGAGCCTGGATGGATAATATGGTTGGCCAATCGAAGCTATTGGGTACAAAGCCTGTGGTATATAACATTTGTAATTTCACCAAACCGGCAGACGGACAACCTGCGCTCATTAGCTTTAGCGATGTAACCACCATGTTCCACGAATTTGGGCATGCGCTGCATGGTATGTTCTCTAATGTAAACTATCCAAGCATTTCGGGTACATCTACCGCGCGCGATTTTGTTGAGTTTCCTTCACAGTTCAATGAGCATTGGGCATCGTACCCTGATATATTTAAGAACTATGCCAAAAATTACAAAACAGGCGAGCCTATGCCACAGGAGCTGGTAGATAAAATAAAGAAAGCTGCCACCTTTAACCAGGGCTATAGCCTTACCGAAATACTTGCCGCGGCAGACCTTGATATGCAATGGCATACACTAGCGCCCGATAGCCCTATACAGGATGTTGACAAATTTGAAGCCGAAGCCTTACGCAACACGCACCTCGATTTGCCACAGGTGCCTACACGTTACCGTAGTAGCTATTTTTTACATATATGGGCCAACGGATATGCAGCAGGTTATTATGCTTACACCTGGACCGAAATGCTGGATGACGACGCTTTTGCATGGTTTAAAGAACACGGAGGCCTTACCCGTGAAAACGGTCAGCGTTTCCGCGATATGGTATTGTCGAGGGCTAATACCGAAGACCTGAAAGAGATGTACCATAACTTTATGGGCCGAGATGCACAGATTGAACCTATGCTGGAAAACCGTGGTTTAGTGGAAGCGAAAAAATAAAATTAATTAGTTGACTATGGCTGAAAAATCTCCGTCTCTATTGTTACATATCCGCGACTGGCTTGCCTTGCCTTTTGTAGTAACAATTGTTATACCTTTTTTACTTTATAAAACAGGCCTGCATATAATACAAATGCCACCGCACATTTTTGAAATAAGCGGAATTATTGTTTATGTGCTGGGCATAAGCATGCAGTTATACACTACATCGCTGTTTGGCCGGTATGCACAAGGCACACTGGCGCCTTGGCAGCCTACGCAAAAACTGGTTATACGAGGGCCATATCGCTACTGCCGAAACCCGATGATAACAGGTGTGTTAATGATGCTGCTTGGTGAAGCATTGTTTTTTAACGCGCTTGCCATTATGATATGGGCCTGCATATTTTTTGCAATGAACACGATGTACTTCATCTTTAAAGAAGAACCGTCGATGTTGGCGAGATTCGGCGAAGCGTACACTGAGTACAAAAAGCATGTGCCAAGGTGGTTGCCAAGGCTAACACCATACAGAATGGAGGAGAATTAAACTGATTTATGCGCAAATATTCTTCGTGGGTGTATATTGTCTTCATTATTATTATGGTAGCTCTGGTGGTTGCTGTTGATTTTCTTTTCTTCAAAGATCATTTCCGGGAAAGGCTCCTTGCCAACATAGGAATTGTGGTGTTGTTTGCGGTGGTTTATTTGAGGTTTTTGAAATAGGTTGTCAGGGAATACTAAAAAGGTGCAATCCATTAGGTTAACCTGTTTACGTGTAAAGAAAACTTTACCATCATGAAGAATGTTATGTATTGATTATCAATACATAACATTCTTCTTTGCTCCGTTAAGTTTACAAGTGTATACTTTTGGTTTACATTTATATGTATATTTGTATATATAATTATATACACATCAATATTATAGAGTACATTATTATGTATATATATACTTTTTTAATACATAATAATATACATTAAATATTTAGATGTAAATTATTATTTACATCATGAAAAGTAGAAAACAAATATTACTGCCCTCGGCTAAAAGGGGTTTGAGTGAACTTGGAGAGAATATAAAACTGGCTCGTTTACGCCGCAAGTTGACCGTGAATCAGGTGGCTGAAAGAGCCGATGTGAGCAGGATGACTATATGGAATGTAGAAAAAGGCTCAGCAGGTGTAGCTATTGGAATATACTTTAAGATACTTATAGTATTAGGCTTAGAAAAAGATTTGCTCAGAATAGCATCGGACGATCCGTTGGGAAGAAAGTTGCAAGATGCTGATTTAATGGCAAAAGGTAATAAGTAATATATCATGGCAATAAAGAGGATATTAATATACGCTGATTGGGTAGGACTGCAAGGTCCAAAGCATATGGGCACACTCACTGCTACATTATTAAAGGGGAAGGAAAGTTTTGCATTTGAATATTCACGGACGTGGTTGGATTCGGGGTTTACTCAAATGTTGGATCCAGAATTTCAGCTTTTCTCAGGAATGCAATATTCACGAGATGAAAAAGAAAATTTTGGACTTTTCCTCGACTCTTCTCCCGATAGGTGGGGTAAAACAATAATGGAAAGAAGAGAATCTATACTGACTAAAATGGAAAATAGACCTGTAAGAAAGTTATTACCTTCTGATTTTCTTTTAGGTGTATTTGATGAGCATAGAATGGGAGCGTTAAGATTCAAACTCGATGAAAATGGTCCTTTTCTGAATGATGACCGGCAAATGGCAACGCCACCGTTTACCTCAATAAGAACATTGGAGGAAGCCAGTAAGAACCTGGAGGAAGATAATATGGATGACCAAGAGTCATTAAAGTGGGTGAATATGTTAATGGCACCTGGATCCTCGCTTGGAGGTGCCAGGCCGAAGGCAAGTGTAATAGATACGACCGGTTATTTATGGATTGCCAAATTCCCAAGCGTGAATGATCGCACTAATAAAGGCGCTTGGGAAATGGTTGTGAATGAATTGGCCAGGAAAGCCGGTTTGGATATTGCAGAAGGGCAAGCACACAAATATGGAAGCAACTACCATACATTTTTGACAAAAAGATTTGACCGTACTCAAACTGGAGGAAGAATACACTTTGCTTCCGCAATGACAATGTTGGGCTGTGTTGATGGTGAGTCATCGCAGAAAAGCTATTTAGATCTGGTTTGGTTTTTAATGCAGCACGGTGCATCGCCAAACAAAGATATGGAGGAGCTATGGCGTAGAATAGTATTTAATATATGTATTAAGAATACAGATGACCATTTGCGGAACCATGGTTTTCTCTTAACAGGAAAGGGCTGGGAATTATCCCCCGCTTATGATGTGAACCCAAATGAAACAGGAATAGGTCTTACGCTTAATATCACTGAGGAAAGTAATGCTCTTGATTTAGATGTGGCTTTAAGTGTTTCAGAACTTTTTCGCCTTGACTTAACTAAGGCACACCAAATAATTGAAGAAGTAAAAAAGGCTGTAAGGGGATGGCGAAAACTGACTAATCAGTATGGCATAAGTAGGCAAGAACAAGAACGTATGCAGTCAGCTTTTGAAATGGCTCTTTCTGAACACGAAAAGCGTAACCAGATTAATACAGAGCCCGACGAGCTTGATAGGAGGTTATCTAAGTTGAAAAAAGAGCTGGATATAATTAGTACTGATGAAAGAATACAAAAGAGACTTAATCCGGCTACTTTCTTTGAAATCTACGATTCTTGGCTTTCCGCTCTGTTAAGAAGGTTGATTCCTGTAGCTCAAAAGTTCAATCAATTTTTTGCACAAACCAGGCACGGGATATTTGTAACTAATATTGGTGGGTTTAACTTTACCAATGAAGGGGCTGAAGACATTATTGATAGGTTAAGGACTGATTGTCAGAATAGCAAAGACAGGATTAATCACGAAGCTCATTTAGATTTTTCATTGTGGTATATGGACCATATACATGGCGGGCTTAAAAATATTAGCATACAATATGATTTAAAGGTTGATTTTCTGGATAAGATGTACAAGATATCAATGGACGAGTATGATGAGTTAGGTACAAATAAAGTCACTCAGGCAATACAAATACCTGAACGCCTTTTGCATAAGCTGTTGACTGAGGAAGAAATTGATGATATCGCTGGAAAGATGGGATTTATGATTTTAAACAATATGAATCATCAGTTGCAATTGCATGGTATTAAATAAGTCAAATGTAAAATTCTGCCTTTGAAATGCAGTTTGTTAACTTTCAATTAGCGTTTTCTACCTTTTAAATAATTTGTAAAAGGGTATATAGATTTGTTATGAAATGTACTATTAGCTTTTTTGACATTTTAGTTTTCCCACGATGAGTGGTGTTTGATTGAGATTGTATATTCCCTTGCTCTCGCAATTTTAGAAAGTGTAAAAAAATATTGGAAAAATAATACCATGCCAAATAAAACTGAAATACCGATAATTGGTTTTGCTTCTGATGAGGAGTGGGAGTTGTGGCTTGTTAAGAACCATGCCAGTTCGAATGGCCTTTGGCTTAAAATATTCAAAAAGGATAGCGGGAATAAGACCGTCACCTATGCGGAAGCGCTTGATGTAGCCCTTTGTTACGGATGGATAGATGGGCAAAAGAAGAGTAATGATGCGCAATCCTTTCTTCAAAAATTTACTCCACGGAGAACAAAGAGCATATGGTCGAAAGTAAATACTGAACATATAGAACGGCTTACCAAAGCCGGTAAAATGAAGCCTGCCGGAATTAAGGTAGTTGAGGAAGCTAAAGCGGATGGCAGATGGGAGAAAGCATATTCCTCGGGCAGTAAAATGACGATGCCGGAAGACTTTTTGAAAGAGCTTAGCAAAAATAAAAAGGCCGAAGCGTTTTTCAAAACCCTCAATAAAACTAACCTGTATAGCATAGGCTTCAGGCTGCAAACTGCAAAGACAGAGGAAACAAGGCTAAAACGAATGAAGGCGATCCTCGATATGATGAAGAAGGGGACGAAGTTTCATTAAAAAATCACACATTACTGTGATCATCTTTTCTTTAAATCACTGATGATCTCATACGAATGAAGTCTTGCTGCATGATCATAAATCGGAGAAGTGACAATGATCTCATCTACCTGTGTTTCATCTAAGAATTTTTGAATTTTCGTATACACCTTTTCAGGGCCACCTATAAATGAGTATGTCGTCATTTGTTCAAGGGCTGTTTGCTGAACGGGGTCAATGTAAAATTCATTCGGGTTAACAGGAGGCTTTAGCTTTTCACGCTGCCCGGTAATAATACCCAAATAAAGTCTTTTATAGGAAGTTGCCAGTTTAGCTGCTATTTCATCCGTATCTGCGGCTATTACACCAACACATGCCATTGCATACGGCTCTTTCAGTTGTGCGGATGGCTGAAAGTGCTGATGATATATGGCAAGAGCCTGGTGTAGTTGGGTAGGTGCAAAATGACTCGCAAAAGCGTAAGGTAAACCCAACGCTGCGGCCAGGTATGCACTATCGGTACTGGAACCTAATATCCAGATAGGTATATCTAAGCCCTCGCCGGGAATTGCCCTTACACGACTATTTTTATTGGAAGCAGAAAAATATTCCTGCAATTCTTTTACGTTTTCAGGAAACTCCATTGCGGCTCTCTGGTCACGCCTGAGTGCTATAGTGGTCAGTTGATCTGTTCCCGGCGCACGGCCCAGGCCCAAATCAATACGGCCGGGGTAAAGTGTTTCAAGCGTGCCAAATTGTTCAGCAACAATTAAAGGTGCATGGTTTGGAAGCATAATGCCACCCGAACCCACTCGTATTGTAGATGTCTGTGAGGCAATTTGTCCTATCAGAATAGCTGTAGCCGAACTGGCAACCCCTTCCATGTTATGGTGTTCCGCCAACCAATACCTTTTGTAACCCCACTTTTCAACACGCTTAGCAAGGTCAGCGCTGTTGGCAAACGTATAAGCAATCGACTTGCCATCTAACACCAATGCCAGATCTAATACTGAAATACCAATGTCTGAGATTTTTTTCTTCACGCTCAAATTTCTTCACCAACTTTATTTCACTCAATAAATATCCTCATTGTAGAGACGGGTGAAGAAGCCAAATACCTTAATATAGGTTTCAGGTAATTGCACAGTATCCTGTGTAACAACCCATTTGCAATTAATTAATTGCTAAAGCGGTAAGATTTATAGTCAATGCTTTTTTTGAATTTGCTTAATCTGTAAATTTTACAAGAAGCTTTAAATATAATGTAATGCTTTTCAAGAAAAAGACTTCATCTTTGTCTGTTGATAAAATGATTTTTTTAAAATTAATACCCTTAAATGAGTAACGAAGAAACAAATAATAAAATTCTTAAAGAAAGATATGTACCTACGGCTGAATTTTACAGCCAAATAATAGATAGTTTGCAGGATTATTCCATTTTTACGGTTGATAAAGAATTGAATATAAATAGCTGGAGTTCGGGTGCAACGAAAATATTTCAATACGAAACAGATGAAATGATCGGTAAGCCGTTTGAAACAATTTTTACTGAAGAAGATAGAATAGCGAATATTCCGAAAGCAGAAATTGATATGGCTTTAACGACAGGCAGGTCAGTAGATATAAGATGGCATCTTTGTAAAGACGGAACAACCTTTTATGCTGATGGTTTAGTGTTTCCACTAAAAGATGAGAAGGAAGAAGTGATTGGATACGTAAAAATACTGAGGGATATAACTATACGAAAAAAATCAGAAGACGCAATAAAGAAATACACAAAGGAGCTGGAAGAGCTCAATACACATAAGGAAGGTATACTTGCTATACTATCTCACGATTTAAGAAGCCCTTTGACAGGCATTATTCAGGGTGCGGAGTATCTGAAAGCAAATTTTGATAAGGTAAAACCCGCGTTGGCAAAAGACTTGTTAGAAGAGCTTCATAAAGCAACCATTAATGAGTTGAATATGTTAGATTATCTTGTGGAATGGGCAAGAATAAAATATGCTGCAGATGCATTTACTCCAACTAAGATTGAACTTACCAAGTATGTGCAAAGAGTATTTGAAACGTTAAAAGAAACCGCAGCAGTTAAAACCATAAACCTGCATCACGAAATAAAAGAAAATACCAGCGTGTTTGCAGATGAGAAAATGTTGCTATCTATAATTCAGAATATCATTTCTAATGCAATAAAACATACTGATAACGGAGGAGAAGTTACTGTTAGCGCTAAAGAAAGCGAGGATAAAATGATAATTGAGATAAAAGATACAGGTATTGGTATGTCGAAGGAAATACAAGACGAACTTTTTGCTCCCCAGGTAAGTTCTCTTTCAAAAGCAAGAGAAGACAATAAAGGTGCCGGGATAGGTTTGTTACTTGTAAAGGGCTTTCTCGAAAGGAATGGCGGTGAAATATGGGTTGAAAGCCAGGTGGGTCAAGGCTCATCTTTCTATTTCACATTACCTATTAACAAGCCCGTGGATGAAAAAGCCTTGCTCTCGAAAGTTTAGTATGGTGTAAATGTGAGGATAAATATTCAAGCATCAAACCTGATGATACGTATTTAGATTATCTGTGAATTGTGTAAGTTAAAACGCAAGTTGTAGTATATGTAGGGTATTTAATAAGCGCACCTTGCGCACCAATAATTTACTTACCTCTAAAACAATCTTATGAAATCAAAAAAAATACTTTCAATAATAAGCACATTAGTATTAATGGGCGCATCGCCTTTAGTTTTTGGGCAAGCTGCCACACAATCGTCCGATGTTGATGCCTTCGAAAAAGGCTCGAACGTTATAAGCATTGGAGTTGGCTTGGGCGGCGAATACAACTATTATGATAACGGATATTCATCAACACCAAACCTGGTTATATCGTATGATAATGGCACATTTGGTAATGTAGGCCCTGGAACAATAAGCCTTGGCGCTTTGTTTTCGTATAAAGGAATATCGAACGATTATACTGATTATAATTCTGGCTATAACTACAACCAAAACTGGTCGTACTATGTACTTGGTGTACGAAGCGCATATCATCTCAACATTCCTGCAGCCCCACGGTTCGATCCCTACATCGGCCTAATGCTGGCGTACTACGATATCGGTTACCATGAAAGCAGCAACGATCCTGATTATAATATTCCGGGTAACCCGCACTATAATTATTATGTAAATAACTATAACAGTTACATGGCGTTGAGTCTATACATTGGTGCACGCTACTATATAACTAACCGTGTTGGGCTATGGTTAGAATTGGGTTATGGCTATTCAAATGCAGCCCTTGGTGTTAGCTTTAAATTCTAATTTTTACCCACATTTACAGACTTGCGGGAGCGAGGGAGTGTTTAACGGATGAACTACTTTACCCGAATAAGCTCAAGCGTTTTTCCGAATGCCGCAATACCCTGATAGGCTCTAAGGTGAAGTTGGTCTCCTTCAACGGTTGCCTTACAATCGTAAAAGCCGCCATCGAGGAAGGAATATATTTTACCATCTACATAGGTTCCGTCATCATATTTTAAATCGGTTATAAAGATGATGTCCTGTATGCTTCTGTTTTGTAGAGTGGGGTCAGTGTTATGCACATCTTTTTTATATGTTTTCCCATCTGTTTCCAATGCCTCTTTATTATATAAAATCTTAGCAATATAGGTGTCGCCACTTTTCGAAAATTCCCATATATATTCTTTGTCTACTGCTTCCCATTTGCCAATAATACTATCTGAGGCGGGTGTCATACCGATGGCACCAATCGCATAATACGCGCTGCCACACCCGATTCAAACTCCCCTATCTCGTTTGATGAACCAATGAAAATATTATTCACTGCCGATACACGCCCGCGCATCTCATCGGGGGTCATAAGCTGAACAATGGTACTTCGTATTACCACACTCACACTATCGAACGCTCCGCTAAGGGCAAGCAAGAATAATGACAAGTAAACATTAGTTGATATAGCGAACAATATCATGCAAACACCGAAGCCCGCAACACAAAACAATAAGTTGCGCCCAGCATTATGCAACGGTGGCCTGTAAACCATTATGGCAGCCATTATAACTGCACCTACTGCAGGGGCGGCCCTAAGTAAACCTAACCCAATTGGGCCTACCATTAATATTTTGTCGGCAAAGATGGGTAGCAATGCAACCGCACCTCCAAATAACACGGCAAACAAATCGAGCGACAGAGCGCCTAATATTTCCTGGTTTTTAAATACAAACACCACACCTTTTGCCAGGCTTTCAAACAAATTCTCTTTCTTTTCTTTTGGTGGTAATGGCCTCGATTTAATGACTATTACACATAACAACCCAATACCCAACAGCACTACATCAATAGCATACGTTTTGGTTATGCCCAATAAACCATAAAGCAAACCACCCAGTGCAGGGCCACCAATAGCGCCTGTCTGCCATGCTGTGCTGCTCCATGTAGATGCGTTCGAATATTCGGACCGAGGAACTATTTGCGACATAAAGGCAAAGTATGACGGGCCAACAAACGCCCTTGCTATACCCGATAAAAATATGGTAACATATATGGGCCACACACCATAATTCTGTAATACATAGCCATTGTTAAGCGTAAAGCCACATAGCAGACCGGTGCATAACACCAGCACAAAGGTCGACCATGCCATAATCTTTTTACGTTCTATAATATCAGCAATATGCCCTGCATACAGGCTCGATGCTAAAAACGGAATAGCGCCGGTTAAGCCTATCATACCCAACCAAAACGGGTTTTTAGTGTATTGGTATATCTGCCAACCAACTACCACGCTTTGCATTTGCGTTGCAAAGGTCATTAGCAGGCGCGCAATTAAATAAAATCTAAAATCGGCTAACCGTAGCGATGCTAATGGGTCTCTTTTCACAGGGTATAATTGTAATACAAAACTAAAGAATCGAAGAATTAGGATTTAAGAATTAGGATTTATTTATGAACTGATTTCTTTTGATAATGTTCATTATCTCGTCAACCCCAAGCCCCTAAAGGGGCTTTGTTTTTTCATTTTTAGTTTCAAACTTAATGCCGTTCGGACGGGCTCAGACTGACGTACTAATTATCGAAGAAAATCCTTGCGGCCATAGGTACCGGGATGGGCGTGATC
>Ga0206861_1094_pt1 | contig 15605 bp, 13 predicted proteins | sample Alteio_BWOrgCont_45_FD_152617 | JGI IMG/M metagenome (GOLD analysis project Ga0206861, IMG submission 152617) | Enriched cells from forest soil in Barre Woods Harvard Forest LTER site, Petersham, Massachusetts, United States -... | ecosystem: Environmental > Terrestrial > Soil > Temperate forest >... | reverse complement strand
CGTTTGGTTAGCTTATCTTTTACCTCATCCCACAATGCCACTTTACGTAACGCGTCCTCTACTATGGCGTCCTTCTCCGCTGTTTTAAGCTTTAAACCGTTCAGTGTAAAACCAGCAATTACGTTTTCATAAATGCTCATGGTCGGGAACGGGTTTGGCCTTTGAAACACCATACCTACTTTCCTTCTCAGGGTCATAGCATCCATTTGATACACATCTTCGTAATGAAGGCGTATTTTACCCTGCACTGTAGCTTCAGGGTTCAATTCGTGCATACGGTTAATACAACGCAAAAAAGTTGTCTTACCGCATCCCGAAGGGCCCATAAAAGCTGTTACTTTCTTTTCCGGAATATCAATGTTGATATTTTTCAATATCTGGTTGGTCCCGAAAGAAGCGCACAGGTTTTCTGTTCTTAAAATTGTACCTTCCATCTGCTTTCAAAAAATTTAACAATAACGTTAAGTATAATCACAAAGCCTACTAATATTACCGAGCCACCCCATGCTATGCGGTGCCAGTCCTCATAAGGGCTGCTGCCATAGTTAAATATTACCATAGGCAGAGTATTCACCGGTTTCAACACATTAAAACTAAGGTATGGATTACCGAAAGCGGTAAATAGCAATGGTGCAACCTCGCCTGCCACACGCGCAATACCCAGCATACATCCGCTAAAAATACCCCCAATACCGGTAGGTAATAATATCTTCATGGTCGACTTAAAGTCAGAAGCGCCCAATGCCAATGCAGCTTCTTTTAATGTATTGGGTATAAGTACCAATGTTTCTTCCGTATTTTTTATAACAGGCGGTAACATCATAATAGCTAATGCAATGCTACCCGATAAAGCTGAAAATATACCTAATGGCTTAACTACCCACACGTACACAACCATACCTACCACAATAGAAGGTACGCCTTGCAATACATCAACCGCAATACTTACGCGGTCGGCTGCTGGCTTGCCTCTTTTTTCAGCTAAATATATCCCCACTGCTATACCCAGCGGAATAGCTATTAATGCGGCAATGCTCACTACCATTAAACTACCTACCATAGCATTTAACACACCACCGCCACTTTCGCCAACAGGCTTTGGCATTTGGCTAAATAGCGACCAGTTTAAACATGGAATACCCTTTTGAAATATATAGAACAATATTATTAATACTACTGCCAAACAGGTAAAGGTTAGGCCATACACTATGTATTTAAACATAGTGTCTTTAAACTTCCTCCTCTTAATTCCGGCTATTTCTATAGTTGTCATGCTTTAACCGTATATCTTCTTATTACTACTCTACCTAATAAATTTATAATGGTGGTAACCACAAATAACAATAAACCAATTTCTACTAACGATGCTGAGTACACTGAACCAACTGCTTCGTTAAACTCATTGGCAATTAAACTGGCCATAGTATTCGATGGGCTGAAAATACTTGTAGGTAGTTTTGGCGAGTTACCTATCAAAACTGTTACTGCCATAGTTTCGCCCAATGCGCGACCCAACGATAAAAGGAATCCGGCAGAGATACCCGATATGTTGGCAGGTAAAATAACTTTCATAATAACTTCGGTGCGGGTACAACCCAATGCGTAAGCAGCTTCTTTTAACTGTATCGGTGTCATACTTATCACCTGCCTTATAAGCGAAACCGAATATGGTATAAGCATGATGGAAAGTACTATAGATGCTGAGAATATACCTAAGCCCGCGGCAGGAACGTGTAATTTAATTTCGAGTGCCCTAACTAAAGGCGCCACTGTAAACAAGCCCCAAAAGCCATATACCACAGATGGTATGGCCGCAAGAAGCTCAATAACGTTTCGGAATATGTTAGGTATAACTCCTTTCGGGAAATATTCTCCCAAGAAAAGCGCTGCAGCAATTGAGAACGGGGCCGATATCAATAGCGCCAAAAAAGATGTTATAAGGGTGCCGATTAAAAATGGCAACATGCCATAGTGGTCATTTACCGGGTCCCAGGTTTTACCCCATAAAAAAGAAAGGCCGTTGGCTTTTAATGCCGGCCATGATGAAACAAGAAGGGTGATGAAGAATCCAACCAGTAAAATCATGACAAAAGTTGCCGAGCCATTTATTGACTTCAGGAATATTTTGTTCTTGATTATTTTACCGTTGCTCATTGCTATATTGAAGCAGTAATAATACTAATTTCTTTGAGATAAAAAGGGAGCGCCCGCCAGGCTCTCCCCTTACCAAAACACAACCTCACACAAAAAGAACGATCAGCGGGCGTGAAGCTTTTCAATTATCTTATTGAAGGATAGGCTGATTGTCGTAGGTAACAGATTTCAAAACTGCTTCTGCTGCTGTAACTGCCTTAGCAGGTAGCGGAGCATAATTTAAAGGGCTGCAGTCCTTTTGTCCATCGTGTAGCATCCACCATAATTCCTTTACAAGGTTGGTAGCTTTTTCTTTGCTACGGTTATCATACTTCTGCTCTTTGTAAATCATGATCCAGGTAAAGCTGCTGATAGGGTATGCCTGGTCAACGGTTGAGTTAGACACACTGATACGGGTATCGGCAGGAATATCTCCATTAGCGCAAAGGCTGGTAGATTCTAAAGAAGGCTTAACGAAATTACCTGCTGCATTCTTTAAAGAAGCAAAAGACATTTGGTTTTGTAATGCATAGGTCAATTCAACATAACCAATAGCGCCAGGAGTTTGCTTAATAACACCTGCAACACCTTCGTTACCTTTTCCACCTAAGCCTACAGGCCAGTTTGGCGACTTGCCAACACCTACTTTCGATTTCCAGTCAGCATTAACTTTTGAAAGGTAATCGGTAAAAATGTAAGAAGTACCGCTACCATCAGACCTGTGAGCTACAGTAATATCTGAAGCTGGAAGATCAACACCAGGGTTTTCTGCCTTTATCTTATCGTCGTTCCATTTGGTAATGGTGCCTAAAAAGATACCAGCAAGCAAATCAGGAGTTAACTTAAGTTCTGGGTTGCCCGGAATGTTGTAACTAACTACAACTGCACCAAGGCAGGTAGGGAACTGAACTACAGGAGCCGGAGCTTTGGTCATATCGTCATCGCTCAAGAAAGCATCAGATGCACCAAAATCAACGGTCTTGCTCATTAATTGCTTAATACCACCACCCGAACCAATTGATTGGTAGTTGGTTTGAATGCCAGCATTAGCAGTGCTGTAATCGCTGAACATTTTTGAATAGATTGGGTAACCAAAGGTTGAGCCCGCGCCTAATAATTGCTTATCAGCTGCATTATCGCCACCGGTTGAATTACAAGCAACAAGGCCAAGGCCTGCTACTGCACCAACAACTGCGAGGTGTTTTAATTTTAAGTTTGTGTGTTTCATTTGTTATTTATTTATTATCAATTAATTGCTCTTTTTAAACCAAAATAGGGTTAAGGAAGTTCCTTAACCCTATCCCGGAGGATCTCAAGATATGATTAAAAAGCGTATAAGAACGATATACGGTATACCATGTAGTTATCACTCTTCAAAGCATCTGAACCGTAACCATTGTTAATTTGGTAGTACCAGATGTTTGGCATGAAGTGAACCTTCTTGTCAGAAGTTGGACTCCAATCAAGACCAGCGGTCATAAAGTTCTCCTTGTAAGAGTTACCATTTGCTGAACCGCTAACATTTGAAAAATGGCTTGTGAAAGCTTCAGTTACACCACCAACAACGGTATGAGAATACACGTTATCAGGAGTATACATATCGTATCTTACAAAAATGTTCAGCTTGTTTTGAATAATGGTTCCATGAGCAAATATCGATAAACCGGTTTGTACTGAGTTAACAGTGTCATTGGTTTCGCCTGCAACTGGTTTCGACCAGGTTTCAGTTTCGCCATTGGTCATACTTTGTGTAAACCATTCAGCACCAAGACCAAACCATTTGCTGTTATATACTGCGTATACTTTAGTAGTTTGAACAGCCTCTTTAAGGTGAGAAGAAGTACTGTTTGTAGGTACGTTGTTTACGTAAGTATTGTAAAGGTTGTCACCGTAGTTAAGATAGTCAGCGTATAAACCTACTGTTAAAGCACCGTTTAAGGTGTTTACATAAAGGTTACCCCTAAACTTCTTATCCTTATCGGTAGTATTGTTGAAAGGATTTAAAGCAACTGAAGGGTTTGAACCGCTTACACTGGTAGCAGCACCGGTAAAGCCGGCAACAGGGTTATTACCTGAATTATCGCCAACCATTGCGCTATAACCAATAAAGGTTGGAAGCATGGTTGAGTCAGCAGGAGTATTGTGCCAGATCTTACCTTCTAAGGTTACACCCATATCAGATGAACCATCAATACCGTGCATATCAAGGATGGTCTTTTCAACAGAACGGTAACCCATTAACGGCTCAGTATTGTATGCATTCGCGAAAGAGTTGGTAGCTTGTTGGCCAATCTTAAGATCGCTACCTTTAAAAATACCTTTCCATTTAAAGTACGCGTATTTTAAATATACGGTCCTGTTATCGCTAATATCCTGGTCACCTTCGTAAGCCAATAATGCATAAGCAGAAAACTTATCGTTTATCTTTTGGGTATAACCTAAGTATGCACGACGGATTTCAAAAGCATTAGGGTTAGAAGCCTGGTGAGCAGCACCTAAGCCTTTGTATTGTTCTTTAGTACCTCTAGCAGCTGAATCGCCATGGCCCATGTAAGCGTAATCGCCAAATGTGTATCCCCATAAGCCACTTCCTCCAGGTGTAGCAGAACCTGCACCATTGGTAATTTCAGAAATTGCGTTAGAACTTAATGCTTGGTTAGAAGCCGGAGCAGGAGTTGTAGTTTGCGCTTGTAAGCTGCCCATCGCCAGCAACGAACCTGCAAAACCCAGAATTAATCTTGTAGAATTTGTTTTTTTCATGATTTATTTTTTGTGTTATTGATTGTGCATTTCTAAGACGCCGCAAAAGTGGGGTTGTGATGTTAAGTCGGAATAAATCTAATGTTACCAAATTGTTAAGAGTTAAAATTGTAACTACTTAAAAACCAATATTATTTTTATTTTTTGTCCTTATATGTAATAAAATATTATTAAATTGTTAAGCCTTACTAATTTGTCATATTAAGCATAACTTTGCAGCGAAATTTTTAAGCTAACCCCCTAAAAAAGCATGGAAAACATTAAAATACTGCTGGTAGACGACGAACCGGATGTTCTCGACTTTTTATCATACAACCTGAAAAAGGAAGGCTACGAGGTTTTTACCGCATCAGATGGTAAAAGCGCAATACCTATTGCAAAAAAGGTATTACCTAACCTTATTATTTTAGACGTGATGATGCCTGAAATGGATGGTATTGAAACATGTAAAGAGCTTAGGTCATCACCTGAAACCAAGAATGCTTTAATAGTGTTCTTAACAGCCCGCACCGAAGATTATTCACAAATTGCCGGATTAGATGCCGGAGCTGACGATTATATATCAAAACCGCTTAAGCCTAGGGTTTTAATAAGCCGTATACATGCCCTTTTAAGACGCAGAAATAACCCTGAAGGTCCTACAGGTATTGTTGATGTTGGCGGAGGTATTAAAATAAACAAGGAAAGCTATAGCGTTTCTGTTGGCGACGAACAGCTTTCACTGCCTAAAAAAGAATTCGAACTGATATCATTACTGGCTTCAAAACCGGGTAAAGTGTTTAGCCGCGAAGATATATTGCATAAAATTTGGGGAGAAGATGTGGTTGTAGGTGACCGTACTATTGATGTACACATCCGCAAGCTGCGCCAGAAACTGGGTGATGATAAGATCAAAACCCTGAAAGGAATTGGTTATAAATTCGAGTTTTAATTGTCATAGTTTCTGAAAAGAGAATCCTTTATAATAGCCCTTGGCGCAGCATTAATTGTATCAGCAGTATTGCTGGGTATTAATTTGTTTTACCCAACCATGACCGCCAACACATCATTATTGGTTGCTTTTTTGGTTTGTGTAACTGTTGTATATAGCTTATACTATATAGTGGTTGGACTCAGACTAAAAAAGATAAAAAATCTGCTAAAGCGCGAAACCAATTCAGATACAGTATCGCTTAAAGACCTGGAAAAGAAACTTTACAAACTTTTAGAAGAGCGTAAAGAAGAGTTAGAGAAGATTGAAAAACTGGAAAGGCACAGAAGGGAGTTTTTGGGTAACGTATCGCATGAAATGAAAACCCCACTGTTCCATATGCAGGGCTATATTTCAACATTGGCAGATAATGAGGTTTACGACGCCGAGCTTTCTAAAAGATATCTCAAACGGACCGAAGGTAGTATCGAACGCCTCATCCGAATTTTAGAAGATCTGGATACCATTTCCCAACTAGAATCGAGGGAAATTACTGCCGAAATAGAGCCTTTTGATATTGTAGAACTATCGAAAGAGGTGTTGGAATCGGAAGAAATGAATGCCGAAAAGAAGAATATTAAGTTCGACTTGCAGGCTGACAACGAAAAAATGATGGTAATGGGCGACCGTTTCCGTATACGCCAGGTATTGTTGAACCTGGTAGTTAATTCTATTCGTTATGGAAAGAAGGATGGCGAAACCCGTATACGTATTAAGAATGGTGGTGATGTAGTTTCTATTGAAATTGGCGATAATGGTATTGGTATCAGCGCTGAGCATCTACCCCGTCTCTTCGAACGTTTTTACCGTGTTGACAAAAGCCGTTCGCGCGAACAAGGCGGAACAGGACTTGGCCTTTCTATTGTAAAGCACATTTTAGAGGCGCACCATCAAACTATACATGTAATGAGTACCGAAGGCGCAGGCTCGGTATTTACCTTCAACCTCAAGCGCCCTAACGGGAATTCTTAACGCAGCACCGCTTCCTTAAGAACCTTATTGGCTAATTGTCCGCAGGCGGCATCAATATCTTTACCACGGCTATGGCGCACATTCACCACTATTTTACGGCCACGCAAAAACTTAACGAACATATTTAACCTGTCAGGTACTGTTTGTTCAAAGCGACTCTCACCTATCGGGTTATATTCTATCAGGTTTACTTTGCTTGGTACAACTTTGCAAAACTCACCCAAATGATAAGCATCTTGCGGTGAATCGTTAAAGTCTTTGAACACAATATACTCATAGGTAACCTGTGTACCCGTCTTTTTATAAAAGTACTGCAATGCTTCAGCTACTTCCTTTAAAGGATTGCTTTCATTTATATTCATTATCTGGTTCCGCTTCTCATCGGTAGCTGCGTGTAACGATAGCGCTAAATTGAATTTCACCTGATCGTCGCCCAGTTTTTTGATCATCTTGGCAACGCCGGCTGTTGAAACTGTTATACGGTGCGAAGCCAAATTGAGTCCTTGTGGAGATGTTATCTTTTCGATAGAACCCATTACATTGGCATAGTTAAGCAAAGGCTCGCCCATACCCATATATACTATGTTCGATAAAGGCTGCTTAAAGTGTTCCATAGCCTGCCTTTGTATAAATACAACCTCGTCGTAAATTTCATCAGCGCCTAAGTTACGCTCGCGTTTTAGTTTGCCTGTAGCACAAAACTTACATTCAAGGCTGCAACCCACTTGCGATGATACACAGGCTGTCATACGGGTCTCGGCAGGTATAAGCACACCCTCTACTTTCTTGCCATCGTATAATTTAAAGGCATTCTTTATAGTTCCGTCGCCGCTCTTTTGCATCAAGTCTATTTCAACGGCGTTTATTACAAAATTCTCTTTCAGTAATTCGCGGGTAGTCTTCGACAGGTTGCTCATGTCATCGAATGAATGCACTGAGCGCTTCCATAACCACTCATATACTTGAGTGGCACGGAAAGCCGATTCGCCTTTCGAGACAAAAAATTCCTTTATCTCACCCAATTCCAGGTGACGAATATTTGTCGGAGCTATTTTATCCGTTGTACTCATTTACCCTATAAAGGTAGTTAAATTTTAGAATGTATAAAAACCGGAGAGTCAGCTTTCATCAAAGCTTCCGCTATAATAAGATCTTTAGGCCCGGTTATCTTCAGGTTCTCGGCATTACCGTCAACCAGGTGAATATGCTCACCCATAGCCTCTACCACCATAGCATCATCGGTATAAGTGTAGTGATAATCTTGTGTATAGGCTTTTTTCAATATATCGGTACGGAAACACTGCGGAGTTTGTGTAGCGCAATAGCGCGAACGGTCAACCGCAATGCTGCGTGTAGTTTCTATCTGGCGTATTGAATCATTAATAGGCACTGCAGGCACTGCATTACCATACATTTCAGCTGCTTTGAATGCCGCTAATATGGTTTTACTCGTTACTAATGGGCGCACTGCATCGTGTACTCCTACTACGCTGTTATCGTCATCAACAAATTGTAATCCGTTCTTTACCGAGTGGAAACGTGTTTCGCCGCTTAAAGCAATTTTCACCGGTTTATTAAAACCGTATTCGGCGCACATCACTTCCCAAAACTTAACGTGGTCTTCGGGCAGAACGAGAATTATTTCGATGGAAGGATCGGTCTCTAAAAATTTATTGATACTGTGCATGATAACGGGCTTGCCGTCAAGTTTCATAAACTGCTTGGGAACAGGGTTGTTCATGCGGGCTCCGTTGCCGCCGCCCACAATAATGACATACCTTTTATGGCTGATCTCTGTCATTACAAAATTGAAAAAATAATGATTTTCTTACCTTCTGTATTCACCTCTGTTTTTAAAGCTGCGCAAATTTCAGTAAAATTTTTCTTACTGAACCCGTTTAGCACAGTTTTTTTTAACCCGCTTTACAGAATTAACATTGCATCGCCATACGAAAAGAACTTGTACTTGTTCTTTATGGCTTCCTTGTAAGCTTTCATCATCAGGTCGTAACCGCCAAACGCGCACACCATAATTAACAGGCTTGAGCCCGGAACGTGGAAGTTTGTGATCATGCAGTTAGCCAAACGGAAATCGTAAGGAGGATAGATGAACTTGTTTGTCCAGCCATCGTAAGGTTTCAAATGCCCGTCGGTAGAAACTGAAGTTTCAATAGAACGCATAACAGTTGTACCTACAGCACAAACTTTTTTCTTGCCGTCTTTTGCTTTATTTACAATAGCAGCAGCTTGTGCGGTAATGGTAACTTGTTCCGAATCCATTTTGTGCTTGCTTAAGTCTTCCACCTCAATAGGGCGGAAAGTACCTAACCCAACGTGTAAGGTTACACTAGCAAATTCTACACCTTTCAATTCAATACGCTTCAACAACTCTTTGCTAAAGTGCAAACCGGCGGTTGGAGCAGCAACAGCACCTTCGTTCTTAGCATAAACGGTTTGGTAACGTTCACGATCCGAAGGTTTTACTTCTCTCTTAATATATTTAGGAAGTGGGGTTTCGCCCAAATCTTCTATCAATTTTTTAAACTCGTCATAGGTTCCATCGTATAAAAAACGAAGGGTCCTGCCACGAGATGTAGTGTTGTCAATTACCTCAGCAACCAACTCATCATCTTTACCAAAGTAAAGCTTGTTACCAATACGTATTTTACGTGCAGGGTCTACTAACACATCCCAAAGGAAACTTTCCTTGTTCAGTTCCCTTAACAGGAACACTTCTATTTTAGCACCCGTCTTTTCTTTACGGCCGTATAAACGAGCTGGGAATACCTTAGTGTCATTCAGTATAAGTACGTCGTGCGGGTTGAAGTATGAAAGTACGTCTTTAAAAACCTTATGTTCTATTTTTCCGGTCTTGCGGTGAACCACCATTAAGCGGGCCTCATCGCGGTGTGCGTTCGGAAATTCTGCTATAAGTTCTTTGGGTAAGTTGAAGCTAAATTCTGATAATTTCATCGTCTAATATGTATAGGGTCTGTTTTAAAAGGCGGCAAAGATAACACTTCAAAGTGCCTTTGTCAACAAATATTTTTAAAACAGGCTGTTGGTAGGCTATTGGAGTTGTGTACCCTCTTCAACAGCAAGTAAACTATATACTTCATCCATGGTCATGGCCTGTGTAAGCCTGAAATCGCCTATTCTGGTACGTACCAGTGAGTCTAAATAGGCCCCACTTTTAAGCGCAAGGCCAAAATCTCGGGCCAACGAACGTATGTAAGTGCCTTTGCTGCATACCACTCTAAAATGCATATGGGTAGCGTCAAGCAATTTAACCTCCATCTCTTTAATTGATACAATACGTGGTGACATTTTAACATCCACTCCTTTGCGGGCGCTTTCATATGCACGTTTGCCATCAACTTTAATAGCAGAATGGGCAGGTGGTACCTGCTCTATTTCACCTACAAAGGTTTTAGCCACTTGTTGTATGAGTTCTTCCGTAATATGTTCGGTTGGGTAAGTGGCATCAATTTCGGTCTCCTTATCAAACGACGGACGTGTTGCGCCAAGCACAAATACGCCTGTATATTCTTTCTCCTGATCCTGTACTTCGTTTATACGTTTGGTAAAAGCACCCGTACATATAATGAGCAGTCCGGTTGCCAATGGATCGAGCGTGCCGGCATGGCCCACTTTTAGTTTTTTGTTGAACTTTCTTAATAATGATCTGCGTACTTTATTCACCACATCGAACGATGTCCAGTCCAGGGGTTTATCAATCAGCAATATTCCGCCTTTCAGGTAATCGGTTTGTGGTGTTTGCGATAATGTATGTAAGCTTGTTTCCATTCGGTGCGCAAAGGTAGTTTAATTCAGTGTTGAATTTTAAATTATGAATGTCGAATGCAATTCCGGCGATAGCCATTTTTGTCATCCTGAGTGAAGCGAAGGCCCTCTTCCAATCGGGATAAACACTCTGTGGCCCTCTGTGCTTCTCCGTGCAACTCTGTGTAATTGTCTTAAATTATTACACAGAGAAATACAAGATGTACCAAGAGTTGCACAGAGTCTGAAACTCATGCCACATAATTGCAATACAAAACATAAATTTGATGCTTTATACCAGGTAATGGAAATTAAGCAGACAGAGGAATTCGAGATAGCATATAGGTTTGTAACGGAGACCAACCAAAATATTTTTTTGACCGGTAAAGCAGGTACCGGCAAAACCACTTTTTTAAAATATTTACGGCAGAACAGTACCAAGAACATGGTAGTTGCGGCACCCACTGGTGTGGCCGCAATTAATGCAGGTGGAGTTACATTGCACTCACTTTTCCACTTACCCTTTGCGCCTTTTGTACCATCGAGAGATGCTAACCAGACCGATGCTGTTAACAGTCACTCGCTTTTATCGCAGATACATTACAACAAGACCAAGCTCGATATTTTCCGCAACCTGGAGTTGCTGATAATTGATGAAACCAGTATGGTGGCATCGCATACGATTGATGCTATCGACACTATTTTGCGCAGCACACGTCGCCGTTATTATGAGCCTTTTGGCGGAGTGCAGGTATTATTTATTGGTGACTTGTATCAATTACCACCTGTGGTAAAGCGAGATGAGTGGGAGTATTTGAAGAACTACTACCCTTCTATCTTCTTCTTCGACAGCAAGGTTTTGCAAGAGCATGTGCCGGTGATGATAGAACTGAAAACTATTTTCCGCCAGCAGGATGATGTGTTTATTTCTATACTGAATGGAGTAAGGAACAACGAACTTTCGTTGCAACATTTTGAAGACCTTAACACACGATACCGAAAGGATTTTGTGCCGGATGATACGGGCTATATTACGCTTACTACGCATAACCACCAGAGCGATGCCATAAACCGGGGCAAGCTGAATGCATTAAATGGACGGAGATATACGTACCGAGCTGAACTGACCGGAAACTTCCCCGAACATGCCTACCCCGCTGAACCGGAACTGGAACTGAAAGAAGGGGCACAGGTAATGTTTTTAAAGAACGATACTGAAGGAAGAAAATATTTCAACGGAAAAATTGGAACGGTAACATACTTAGATAGCAATACCATAAAGGTGCAATGCAAAGGCGAAACTGAAGAGATTGCCGTAAGTCTGTATGAATGGAAGAACATGAACTACAGCCTGAATGGTGAAACCAAACAGATCGTAGAAGAAGAACTGGGCAGCTTTAAGCAATACCCCTTGCGCTTGGCATGGGCCATAACTATACATAAAAGCCAGGGGCTTACATTTGACAAACTGATTATCGATGCCGAAAATGCCTTTGCCAACGGGCAGGTATATGTAGCATTGAGCCGTTGTACTTCGTTAGAAGGTTTGGTGCTTACATCGCACATTAACCAACGCTTTTTGGGTGCACACCAAAACCTTACCGAATGGACCGAGCGCAACCAAAACAGTGGCAGGCTGGCACAACGCTTTGAAGAAGCGAGGCAAACATTTATACAAAAAGAGCTGAGCAATATATTCACCTGGAAGAGCTGGCTATTTGAACTGCGCGACCTGGATGCGGTAATGGAAAAGAACCGCGACAACCTCAGCCTGAATAATTTTGAATGGCTGGATAAATTGAAGAGTGAGCAGAAAAAATTAGAAGCTACTGCTGCTAAGTTTAAGGAGTATATGAAGGGCGCTTTTAACGAAAACCCATTTGTAGAAGACAACGAAGCCCTGCAACAACGCATAAAAGATGCTGCCAATTATTTTTCGAGAGAAATAAATAAATGGAAGATCGATCTTTCGGCCCATTCGTTTGAGGTAAAGACCAAGAAAGTATCGAACCCTATTGACCAATCGCTGGTAGAGTTGAATACGATAGTGAACGAGATACTGAAGAAAATAGATTTCTGTAAAAATGGTTTTGCCCTGACAGCCTATGCAGACAACAACAGGAAACCGTTAACAGGTATGTTGCCTATGCGTACATCGTACCTCGGCAATAACCCTATAGGGATTATTAATAAAGGCGCCGGCAACCCTAACCTATACAACCGCATAAACGAATTGCGCAAAGGTTATGCGAAAGAGAACAGAGTAACGGCATCGAAAATATTTGGCGATAGGGTAATAGAAAAGATATGCCAAAACCTGCCTTGCGACCGAGAATCGTTGGTAGCAATTAAGGGAGTTAGCGCCAATAAGATACGCCAGTATGCCGATGAAATTGTGGAAACGGTACTTGGCTATTGCAAAGAGAATAACATAGAACCTAAAAAGATTGATAAAGCAGATACCGTAAAAGATACTTTGCGTTTATTAAAAACGGGCAAAACCGTAAAAGAAATTGCCCAGGAACGCAGCCTGGTAGAAAGCACGGTTGAAGGGCATTTGGCAAAAGCTATAAGCGCCGGATTGATACAAATAAATGAAGTAATGCCTTTGAGCGAGGCACAAAATATTGCCAACTATTTTACGCCCGATGGAGAAAAAGTAACCCTAACCGGAATACGCGAACGAGTGCCTGCCGAAATATCATGGGGCAAACTGAGAATGGTACTGGCTTGGTTGCAGAGGGAGCAGGAATAAAGTACGGCAATTTTACTTATTAATCACTTTTTACCTACATTTATAAATCATATTAATTAATGAAACTATCACTCTTAATATTATTCTATTTAATTACTACTATTGGGGTTTCTCAACAACCAAAAGAAAAAACAATTAGGTTGCACGGTGCTCATTCTACTAAAGTATTTAAATATGAGACTGATTCCTTAATTCTTTATTTAGGCAATAAGGACTGTGATAAATACTTACAGAAAATATCCAAGAATAATACATTGGAGAAATACATCATTTCATTGAAAGAGCAACTTGATTCTATGTTTTTGTTTAAGGATACAATTTCTAATTATTCCATCCAGGAAAAACTCAAAAGATTTGAGGTTCTGTATTATCCATTATCAAAAGGGAGAGCAGCCGTTTACAATAAAATTGATCGTATTTTTGAAAAGCAAATCCGCAGTTCTATAATTTCGAGCCGAAGCGAAACTTCAATAACAACCTATCAAGAACTTCGTGATAGCAAAAGAAATTCGCTAATAGACTCTAAACTAATTTCCATTACAGACTTAGTAAAATTTTTATAGCACTGTCAAGAGTCTATAAACACTCTGTGAACCTCTGCGTGCATTTTCTCTGTATACTCTGCGGTAAAAATCCTCCCCAACCCCCTCCGGCGGGGGACATAAATTGCGTCTTTGCGCCTTTGCGGTAAAACTTAGCTTATCGTTCATAGTTTATAGCTTTTTCTCATATCTTTGAAGTTTAAGATTATTTCATGGAAGACTTTGTAGTATCGGCGCGTAAATACCGTCCTTCGACCTTTAAAAGCGTTATAGGCCAAAAGGCCATTGTTAATACCCTAAAAAATGCCATTGCTGACCATCACCTGGCCCAGACCTTTTTGTTCTGCGGGCAACGTGGGGTGGGTAAAACCAGCTGCGCGCGTATATTGGCCAAAACCATTAACTGCTCTAACCTTTCGCCTGAAATTGAGGCTTGTAACCAGTGCGAATCGTGTGTAAGTTTTAACGACGGCCGTTCGATGAATGTGCATGAGTTGGATGCCGCTTCGAACAATTCGGTAGATGATATAAGAGGGCTTATTGAGCAGGTACGATTTGCTCCACAGCTTGGTAAGTACAAGGTATATATCATCGATGAGGTTCACATGCTATCGCAGGCTGCTTTTAACGCCTTTTTAAAGACCTTAGAAGAACCACCTGCACATGCCATATTCATATTAGCTACTACAGAAAAGCATAAAATAATACCAACCATACTTTCGCGTTGCCAGATATTCGATTTTAAGCGCATACAGTTGAAAGATGTAGCTGAACATTTGGCCTATATTGCAAGTCAGGAAGGTATTACCGCAGCACCTGAAGCTTTACATATTATAGCTGAAAAGGGCGATGGCTCAATGCGTGATTCACTTTCTATCTTCGACCAGATGGTGAGTTTCGCAGGTAAGGACCTTACCTACAAAAAGGTAATCGACAACCTGAACATACTCGACTACGACTACTACTTTAAAGTTACCGATGCCATATTGCAATCAGATATTCCGACCTCGTTATTGATATTCGACGAGATATTGAATAATGGTTTCGACGGACATTTATTTATCAGCGGCATGGGTGAGCATTTCCGCAATTTGATTGTGGCACGCATACCGGCCACAGCTGTATTATTAGAAAAAGGCGGGCAGCTAAAAGAAAAATATGTGGCACAAGCAGCCAACTATAGCGATGCACTTTTGTTCAACGGTCTTAGCATATTGAACCAAAGCGACGTGAGTTATAAAATGGCCGTTAACCAACGCTTATTGGTAGAGCTTACGCTTATGAAACTATGTAACCTGTCTGCCAATAAAGGACAAGTACCTGCTACAACACCTGCACCTAGTGCAAGTGCGCCTGTAGTAAAACCTATTCCTTCGGCAGCGCCGGCAACACCCGCTCCTGCACCTGTTGCACCTAAAGTTACTCCGGCTGCAGTTGCCCCAAAGGTTGCTGAACCAAAGCAAGAATATAAACCTGAACCTACTCCTGCCCCACCCGCTGCGGCAACTCCTCCTAAAAAAGTGAGTTTGCCATCGTTAAACAAAATGCTGGGCGATACACCAAAGCAACAAGCTGAGAAAGCTGCGGAAAAGATCGAAATCGGAGAACCATTTGATGATGAGAAGGTGCAAAAAGCATGGGCCAGTTATATAGAACTAAACAAGGCCAACAAAATGGGTTTGTGTAGCGT
>Ga0206861_1093_pt1 | contig 15872 bp, 12 predicted proteins | sample Alteio_BWOrgCont_45_FD_152617 | JGI IMG/M metagenome (GOLD analysis project Ga0206861, IMG submission 152617) | Enriched cells from forest soil in Barre Woods Harvard Forest LTER site, Petersham, Massachusetts, United States -... | ecosystem: Environmental > Terrestrial > Soil > Temperate forest >... | reverse complement strand
CTCCGTAAACCAATATGTTAAATGTATAAGTATGGTTAAAATCGAGCAGGCTTTTTGAGCAATAGCGCTGAATAATGGCAAGAGCAATTACTCTTATAATGTTCATAATGGTAATAATTACAAACCCCATGGGTATATACCATAGTTTTTGTTTCCAAAATCCGGGAAAGGCTATTATGAAGCCCATGAAAATGGCACACAACTCTATACTGTCGCAATTATCACCCATCCATAAGCCACTGGCTCCGTCAATACCAATTAGGCGTATTTTGTATTGAAATGTTACAAAGCCAAATAAATCTAATATTTTGCGGGCTGTGTTCATGGTTAGTTTCACTACCCATATATCAATAGTGTCAATTGGATGTATCCATATTTCGTAAACCAGATACCATGCCACATAAAATGCCACCGCGTTTAATAAAAAACGATAAAGCGGTGTTTTTAATAAAGCCCGTAGAGTGGACAGCATAGTATGTTAACCGTTATAAATATTGTGGCTTAACTATTACCATAAGTACCGTATCCGCCATAGCCATAACCACCATAATAGCCGTAACGGTTGTAGTAATAATTCGATTTTTTGCGCTTAACATTATTAAGTACCAGGCCAAAGTTGCTTATCTTATTAAGATGCACAGTCTCTTCAACATAACGGATGGCCTTTTTATCAGCAAATTTGGTGTTTAACACAAACAAATTAACATCTGATAGTTTCATAAGTATAAGTGCATCAGAAATAAACCCTAGTGGAGGGGTATCAATTATAACATAGTCGTAATTCGCTCTACCGTAATTTATAAGATCCTTCACTTTATCCGAAAGCACCAATTCGGAAGAATTTGGTGGTACCGGACCACAAATAATAACATCTAAGCCATATATTTGCGAATGTTCCAATGTCTCTTCAATAGTTGTTTTCTTAATAATCAAGGTGGTAAGGCCTTTATCGGGTGATATATTAAGTACTTTGTGCATGCGTGGCTTATGCAGATCGAACTCTAATAGAAGCACTTTTTTATCAGCTTTTGCCAATATGGCTGCAATATTCATTGAGCAAAAAGTTTTCCCTTCCGAAGGGCCATTTGAGGTAAAAAGAATAACCTTTTGATCAGGATTCGTTATCATGTATTGCAAATTAGTCCGCAATGTTCTAAACGATTCTGTAAGAGCCGATTTTGGATTGTCTTCTATAGCGAATGAAAGATCGGCCAGTAATGGCGCTGATATGATTTCGCCTATCACAGGTAGAGTAGTATTGGCTTTAAGCTCCTGTATACTCTCAATGTGGTCGAAGAAAAACAACCGAATAGCAACTATAATACCGGCAATAATAAGGCCTATTAACATAAACTGATAATACATAGATGTTCTTTCGGGAGCTATAACACCAATTGATCTGGCTTTTTCGAGTATTTTGGTTTGCGGAATAATCGAGGATTTTTCAATAATCGTATTAACTCGTTTTTCAAGTAAAAGATCATATAATTTAGCATTTATCTCCTCCTGTCTTTGTATGTTTGCTAGGCCCCGCTTAATTTCCGGCATCGATCGTAAGTTACTAATGGAGCTGTATTTAGATGAATCCGCCATGGCAATTTTATCATTCAGCGCCTTGCGCATACTATTAATATATGTTAGTAGCTGCTCTGAAATGCGTTTTAGCTCTTTCTTACCATCAATAACTACCGGGTTTTGCTCAGTATTGGCACTGCTTGTTGCATTTAAAATCCTCATTTGAATGCCATATAGCTGGCTCGTTAGTTGCCCTATAAAGCCGTCGTTACCCATTAGGTAAATAGAAGGAGGCATAAATTCCGGATCCTTGCCTTCAATTATGTATTGCTCCAAGTCGTTTAAGGAAGCTATTTGCAACTGTATTTTTTCTTTTTCGGTCTTTGAGCTAAGGTAGGTTGCCATAATGGCTTGATCTTCCTGATTCAAATCAATAATATTCTTCTTTATCTTGTAGTTCTCTACCTGCATTTCAATAGTATCAATAATATTTGATATTAAATTCATTTCAGAATTTATGAAGGTCATTGTATTTGTGTTCCGCTGATATTCCGTATTTACAGTAGATTCAATATAAAGCTTATCAAGTGTGTCTAAAAATGTTACTGCTCTGCTAGGTATAAAATCATTTAATGTGATAACGAAAATATTGGTGTAATCAATATTTTTAACAGAAAGGTAACTTCTGAATTTATTGACCAGAGTGGGTGTGTTATGTATCTGAAATTCGTAATTGATAAGTTTTACATCATCAATAGAATTTTGGTCAAGATCCATGGAGCTTGATATATGCAGCTTCATATCAGAATTTATGAAATCGTCTCCAAAATTTCCATCCTGCGTATATTCATGCTCGCCTTTTAAATAACTTATCCTGAAATGATACTTATCAAGTATTAGAAAATTAATATACTTTTCATAAAATGAGGGATTGATATAATAAGGGGTAATTTTAAACGGAACGGACTGGTAAACTTCAGTTTTACGTAATCTTCCCTCAATATAATAAGATACGTTGATATTTAGTTTGTCAACTACATTTTTAATAAGGTCATATGATTGTATTACTCTTATTTCATTACTATTATCAACAAAGCCTTGATAAGAGCCATAATTACCTATAACACTATTAAGGTTGGCTTGATCGGCAGACTTGAACAATAACTGCGTTTGCGCAGCATAAACATCAGGTAGGCGATAAGCGTAAAAATACCCTATAGTGTAACCAATGGCAGCTAAAATTACAGCAATCCACCAGTTTTTTAATACTGTCTTAATGGCTAACCTAATCTCAGGTGTCTCCAGTACTGACCTATTTCCTCTGGCTGGTTGAGTAACTGTTGGTTCCATTAAATTATATAATAATAACCGCAGTTAATTTGTTGGGTACTTGTAGATGCACAAAAAAAATAATAAAAGGATAAATCAGGGTTGAATAGAAGTGTGTTTTTTTGTTTTATACAGTATAAACGCACCGTAAAATAAACCTGTGATAATTAAGACAAAAGCACCACTGTTCAATGGAATCCCACAAACACAAGGTGGTGGCCAACAACAAGGGTTTGGTGGCGGCGGTGGCGGTGGCGGTGGTTGAGAAAATATTGGAGATGCACATATAATTAAGCAAAACATCAATACGGCACTTAAAATTTTCTTCTGCATTGCATTAGTAAAGTGATTCAAAGATAGTTAAAAAAACGGACAAGCAATAAAGATTTTTAAATATGTACTAGATTTTATTTTAAGGAATTGGGCTTATGTGATGTTAAAAGGCCGAAAAACTTGTCGCCAAGAAAACTTGACAATATTTTAGTTATTGGTTATCAGTTTTTTTTGAAGGGGTAAAACCTGTCACCAGGAGTTTTTGGAGATAGGATTTTTACCCCAAATAGGGGGGCAGTAAGGTCCTCTTTGATATTCACTATATTCAGATTGAAAGATAGTGGTAAGGGCGTAGTCCAGGCAGTCGGATAGATGGCCGAACTCCTGATAACTGATACCTGTAATGCTATCCTTCTTTACCGACTTTAATTTGGTACCATCAGCATCCTGTTTTACATTTTGTAAGTCTTTTATGCTATTCCTGCAATTCTCATCAATTAATATTTCGATGCATTTGTAATTGCCATGTAGTACCTGATTTATAAAAAGCCCCCGCATGTATACGCTAGGGTTAGATATGGGTACCCTACGCTGAGGCTTAAATTCTTCAAGTTCCTTTTGTAGTAGCCTATACAAGTCGTAACCCTTCTCAACTTTAACATCTTCTTTCTTACTTGTCGCATCACCTGTTAGCAATAAGCCTCCACGATGATTATGATAACGTGACTTGAATTCGAGTGCCATATCCTTAATCGTATTCCTTGGCGGAAGCATACAAATTTCATCAATCTGTGTGGCTCTTTTTGCGGTAACCTGCCAAAATGATGCCGCAAAATAGGGATGCACGTTTTCATCAATACTCAGCCAAATAGGTAAATTAGGATTGTAAGTGCATTTTCTAACATGTTTGTCGAGATCAAATTCCTTATAAAATTCTGATCCTGTGCGTAGGTAAATGTCCCAGTTGCCTTCCACAAAGGTTTCATATTGGTAACGTGGCAACTGCTTAAGGCCTTCGCGGTAATCATTATCCATAAAAGGGTTATCAGTAAGCTTAGAGGGGATATACTTCCAGCGAGGATTTAAGATTCCTTTTTTCCATGGATCATAAAACTTTTCTTTTACCCAATTGTTAGTAGGGTTACAAGTACAAAGAATAAGGCCCGGCGGCTTAGGGTTAATTACATGACTTCCTCTTCGTTCGATTGCCTTCGCAAAAGATATTTCATGTAATTCGTTCACCTCTTCCAGTAAAAAACCATTTACTTCTAGCCCTCTCCAGCGGTTGAGGTCTTTATCTTTATCATAATTTTCACCAAAGAACATGATTTGTGAGCCATTTGTAAAGGAAATAATATTGGTACTATGATTGTGCTTTGCAATTATAGACTTAGGGCACATTTTCTCAAATGAAGGTATAGTATTGAGAATAAGAGGCTGTCGCGAGCTTCTTACTACAGCCCATTTGCTTTTGGCATACATAAGTGATAACATAATAAGTGCACCTAATCCGGCATACGTTTTGCCGCCTCTAATGGCTCCGCCGTATAAAATGACATCATAATCACCACTGAATACAGCTTGTAAAAACTCAAGTTGCTTAGCGAATGGTTCAAATAGAATTTCTACTTCTTGTTCCATGACTTTACAAACTTCAAAATGGTTTCACCAAATTTATAGGCCTGTACTTTTTGTCCTTCCTTATTTTCAGTCTCCTTTAGGTTGAATTCGTCTTTACCTTTGGTTTGTGCGTAGAATCTTGCCGCTTTAAACCTGATTCCTAGATCTTTGGTTTGTTTCATAAGCTCAAGAAAAGTAAGATGAGCCAGCTCTATACCTTCTTCCTGAATTTCCTGAAGTAATTCAGGGTGTTTATTGGCACGCTCACGTACCGCCTGTCTACTGAAAGCTATTTTAAATTTTTTTTGGATGGCCTTTGCTGTTGGGCCAAATAGGCCTCCATTTTTACGAAGAATGTCGAGGAATTCTTCGTCGGTTAGTTTGTAATTATGCTTTAACATAGGTGTAAATTATATTACAAAATTCACCGAAACCGGAGAATAAAAGGGGTCGAAAATTGTTGATTTTAGGTTTTGTTTTGACCCCCTTTTGAAGAAATAGTGTTGAAATAAATCTGCTACTTACTTTTTATTGACTTATAAAGGCGCTTTAAGTATTCTTCGGGGGAGATTATTTGTGACCAGTCAATGCCGGCAGTTTCAAGAAAAGAAACAATGAATTTGTAGACACCATGCTTGTTTTTACGATAATGGGTATCTTTCAAATAGTTGTAAAGGCTTATTGAATCTGAAAAATATTTTTTATAATAAGTTTTCTTGTTTTTTATGTCATTTTCAAATTCAGTTCGCTTTTCAATCCAGGGTTGTAAATAGTTAAGCATATCGCACAGTAGTTGCTGGCTAGTGATTGTAATGGACTGTCTTTTATTGAAATGTTTAAATGAGATGCTTAAGGGTAGTGGTAATTTTGCTGCATCTAAAGACTTTAACCCTTTTTTGTTTTTTTCTGTTTCAACTACGGCTATGTAATTCTTAAGGATTGCTATTTCTTTGTTGTACTCAATCTTAAGTTTAAAGAATTCATTATTATATGCCCATTTAGGGATATATAGACTCATTAGCCAAAAAACATAAAGGTTACCATCTTCAAGTAACCTATATCCTCCTAAGAGATTAAGAAAATTAATGTAACGCTGATCATTCTTATAGTACTCTGCATGTTTGAGGAACTGCTCAACTGAGTCTTCATAAGGGAAGCCAGGGATTTTCTTATACGCAGGAATGTATTTCTTAAGTAGCTGGTAGTCGGGGTTAGTCACTTATAGCTGAATTTTAATTATTGTTAATCTTTGACCAAAATAGTGATAATTAAATTTTATTAAAAATATTTGATGATAATAAGATAAAGAATATTATTCTAATGGTTTATGCTTGTGTTAAATTTGAAATAGTTATCATAAATAAGATATGACCTAGTGCTTTAGTTGTGGAGGACAATTATTATTAGGTAGAATTACTTACAGGATGATTTGATCAATGGTATTTCTATATCCAGCAATTATTAGTGTTAATATAAAACAGGTCTAGACGGAAATTGGCATAAAAGAAGTTGTAGGAAGAAATAGCTAAGCAAGATGATATTATAATATTTGCCACTACACATAATTGGAGTGGATATATAGGTAAGGGATTTATGCAAGATGCCTATAAAATGTTCAAAGAAATGAACCCTAAGACTAGGTTTTAATATAATTTTTCCAAAATTCAGGCTCGTATTTTGCCCAAGCATGGCACCCGAAAGGCAATTTGTCAGGTGCTGTGATAAATTTAGAGGGCTTGGTTTCAACTGAAAAGCTTAAGGCTTCTTCAATAGAAGGTAATTTGAACCATTTAAAATTATCTGCAACTATCATTCCCCAAAAAATATCATGGTTCATAAAACAGTCATTAAACCACTTGTAGGTATTATTGCTTATAGTTAGGTTTTTTACTAAATTGAAAAAACCACGGATACTTTTATTTGCTTGAAAAATTTTAATCAGTTCTTTGGGTTTTATTACATATGAAAAACTATTAAGGGCTTTTAAGTGACTGTTAACTTTACGTAAAGAAAACCCACCGTTACCTATGCCAATAAATTTAGCATTTGGTGATGGGGTTCCCCAGCCTTCAAACCAGGGGGCACCTATATAATCATAGTCTTTGTTACACCAATATTCTAAATCATCGCGAAAAACCCAGGCATCAAGTTCATAAAATAAAATATATTGGTATCGATTAAATTTTTTATAAAGTAATGGTAAGATTAATAACCGATTGAACATATATATGTTTGAAGTCCATTTTGAGTCAATGAATTCAAATTGGGCTTCAGGTATTATTTTTAAGTAGTTTGAAACATTTATACCTAATGGGCATATAAGCCTGATTGGGTGTTTTTTTAATATTGAATAGCACTGTTTTAGTGATGCCTCTTCCTGAGTAGATAGTGTTTCTTTATGTGTAGTAATAAGTATTATGCATAAATTACTTTCCATAAATTAATTGTTTGCTATTTAACCTGTAAAATTAAAAGTATACAATAAAGGCCATTTACTTTGATTTCTCAAGTAATAAATTGTCTGTGTTAATATGAGTATCATGTTTATGGATACAGCTCTCAATTCTATCCATGTTTTTTTTGCTCCAGTCAATTGTTGCTTTTAATCCATCTTCAAGTTTTATTAAAACTTCAAAACCAATTTCTTTTTTCGCTTTTCCTGTAGAGCCAAATCGTTTACCTGAATTATCCCATGGTCGCTTTGGTAAATGTTCTATACCTCCTTTGTTACCCGTTAATTTATTTATGCAAGTTGTTAACTCTAGAATGGATGTCTCTACCCCACTAGCTAAATTATATACATCTCCTGGTTTTCCATTAACTGCACAAGAAATTAGCCCACGACAAATGTCATCAACATAAATGAAATCACGGGACGCAATACCATTGTTTTCAAGCGGTAGAGGCAGTCCTTTAAGGGCTTTATATATAAATGTGGGTGTTACATTTCTCCAAACGGTTGCGGGCGTACCTCTCCACTGTCCGGCTCCCAATACTTCCCCTGGACCATATACATTCTGAAATCTTGCCCTCACAGTTGGTAAATGATGTTGATTGTAATAATAAACCGAATAAAATTCACCAATCATTTTGGAAATAGAGTAAGGACTATCATGTTTAATAGACGTGTATTCTTTTTCTTCTGTAGCCAAAACTTCGTTAAAAGTTTTTTCAGCTACTGAACAACCAGCAGATGAATAAACTATCTTTTGTGTCTTTTTGAAGTTCTTTATCCATTCAAAAAGCCTGAGAGTTGTATAAGTATTGTTTTCATGGTCTTTTAGAGGATCATGAATAGAGCTTTGATTACCATGGAATGTTGCTAAATGAAATATATAAGTATACTCATCTTTAATTTTATCAAGAATGTTCTGGCTGGTTATTGAGCCTTCCAGGAAGTTTATTCTTTTGTCATCTGGTAAATTGAATTTTTCCGAAGACATCAGGTTATCCACCACAGTAACTTGATTAGTATTCTGTGTCAGTAACATTTTTACAAGATTACTTCCAACAAACCCTGCACCACCGGTAACCAATATGTTTTTGTTTTGCAATTTTTTCATTATATTATTTTCCTCCCGAAACAGCTTTCAAATGAGTAAATGTTTGAGTTATACCATGTGTTTTGTACCATTCAATCGCATTTTTAATGCCTGATTCAAGAGGGGTATTTACTTTCCAGTCAAAATCCTTATTTGTTTTTGACGGGTCTATCAAAATAGTATATACATCATCTTCTCCACGTGGGCGCACTTCAACATCTTTTTCAAGTTTTATATTCAGTGCTTTTAAAGTTGAATCAAAAAGTTCTTTTATCGAATAATCAGAGCCAGAAGAAATATGATAATACCCTTTTGAGCCAATTCCATTAAGCGCTTTTATAACTACCGCCGTTAAATCCTTTATATATATAAAATCACGACGGGTATCCATTACAAAACATGCTTTGTTGGTTGTAAGTCTACTAAAAAAAGTAGGAAGAGGACCGCTTAGGTTCCTTGGGCCATAAGCATTAGCTAAACGGAATGAAATAAAATCAATTCCACTAAGTTCAATAAATTGCTCACCTGCTGTTTTTGTTATTGCATAACTACTACCTCCATTTGATTTACCGCTATAAAGAGGGTGCGTTAATGTGATAGGCTGCTCTAAAGGTTTTAAGCCGTAACAAAGGGAGGTTTGAAAGTAAATCAGGCGGCTAACGTTGTGTCTTTTGGCAGCACGAATAATATTTATTGTACCCATTATGTTTGTCAATGTATCTTCCTCCCAGTTCTCGGGGTCTTTGTACGCGGCGGCGGCATGCACCACCTTTTCGGGCTTAAATGCATCAAATGCTTTATTTACAGTTGTTGAATCGGCAATTGAGCCTTCTAATACAGTTAGATTTGGGTGAGACTTATTGTTATCTCTCCTTCCTGTTTGATAATTATCAATAACAAATACATGATGACCTGCATCGAGTAACTCGTCTGCTAATGTAGATCCAATGAATCCAGCTCCGCCGGTTATTAGAATTTTCATTTTGTTTTAATGTTTTAAAAGGTTTTTAAATTCGTGTTGTTTATCGTAAAATTGTTTATGCCATATCTCTAATGAAATTAACCCCCAGGCTTTTCTACCAAATTTATTTTCGGATTGCAGCCCTTTTAATACTTCAGTATGGTTAATATATTGTCTTGTTTTTGCTTTTTCAGAGCTAAATAGATCACAGGTAAAATCTTGTAGTTCTTTAACTAACCATTCATTTAATGGAACAGGGAACCCCATCTTATCTTTACGGTTAAGAATAGAGTTGGGTAACTCATTTTTCATTGTGTCTGTCAATATTCTTTTCAAAGTACCATTTTTGAATTTTATATCTGCAGGCATAGTAGCAGCAAATTCTACTAGTGGATGATCTAAAAACGGCACCCTAGATTCGATTCCATGTGCCATGCTCATTCTGTCTTCAACTTGTAAAAGTGCTGGCAGTAAAGTCTTAAAATCAAAATGAGTCATTTTGTCAAAATATGATTCTTTTCCTACGTTCTTACCATTGAATATTTTTACAAACGATTCAAAAGGTGAATATGTGCCGAATTCCTCCCATTTTATTTCGTTTTTTAAATCAGGTCCCCTGTTTATCAGCTTAAAGTATCTGTTTTCAAGAGGTTCAAATAAACCATCTTTAAAAAACTCTTTAAATAAAGGTTTATAATTCTGTAACGAGGCTAAATTAGGAATAATTGATTCATAGGTGACAATAAAATTTCCATTATTTAGTGTGTTATCAATCGCACCTTTGATACATTGCTCAAAATAAGCTATGAGGTATCTTGTATATCCGCCGAAAATTTCATCGGCGCCCTGCCCCCCCAAAACAACTTTTCTATGCTTTGACGCTAACTTCGAAACATGATACTGAGCAAAAGCGCCAGGGCCTGCAACGGGGTAATCTAAGTGGTAAATGACTTTTTCGATAGAATCAATAAAGTCAGTACTTGTAATATCTACTTCATAAAGTTCTATGTTGATTTTTTTTGCCAATTCCCTGGCGTAGAAGCTTTCATCATATAAGCTGCCATAACCGAATTTACCTGTGAAACCTAAAAAATCGCCACTGTGTTGGGCTTTTTTTGAAGCTATGGAGGCTATGATAGATGAATCAATTCCACCACTGATATATGAACCTATAGGTACATCGCTTCTGGTATGCAGTCTGGTTGATTCATAAATCAGTTCATGAAGTTTTTCCGAAAAATACTTTGCAGAATGGTCAAAATCGGGGGTGTAGTAAATTTCCCAATATTGAGCAGTAGTAATTTTTTCGTTTTTTATAGTAATACAATATGCAGGAGGCAGTTCATGAATGTCATTGAATAAAATAGAATTTCCAATATATAGCTGAAAATAAAGGTAATCTTTAAGTGCATCCGGGTTAACAGACAAACTTTCAATAAAAGGAAGAAGTGTCTTTACCTCAGAGGCAAAATAAAATACGTTTTTTTGAATTGTATAATAAAATGGTTTTATGCCAAACCTGTCACGGGCAATAAATAAAACCTTTTCTTTTTCATCCCAAATTACAAAAGCGAACATTCCTCTTAGTCTATTTACACAATCTTTTCCCCATTTAGAGTAAGCTGCTAATATTACCTCAGTATCGGATGTGGTTTTAAATGCATAGTATGATTTTAATTCATTTCTTAATTCGATATAATTATAAATCTCACCATTATAACAAATAGTTCTTCCAGAAGCATCACTCATTGGCTGGCTACCGGTTTTAAGGTCAATTATACTTAGTCTTTGGTGGGCAAGCCCAATACATTCATCATTGCTTGTCCAAAATGTTTGCGCATCAGGTCCCCTGTGTGACTGAAGCGTATTCATAACCTGTAGACGCCGGGATAGGTTTTTTAGGGGTAGTAATTCTGTATTAAATATACCTGAAATGCCACACATAATTAATATCGGATTGCCGCTCTGTTCTTCTTAAATGATTCCATGCCTAGTTTAATTAAAAAGGTATAAGGGAATGACCTAATATAATATTTTGCCTGTCGTATGTTTTCCTGTCCTAGCTTTCTCGCCTTTATTGTTATCCACAATTCTATCATCCTATTTTCAACAAATATAGCAAAAGAGTAAAGATTAGTACCTTTAAGTGGTTTTCCTTGTAGACTATTTGTAATTATATAGTTTACAAAATTCCTATACGTATATTTACCCGATGTTATTAAGTCATTGTACGCTCTCTCAGTAATTTTGCTCCTCAGGGTATCATCTTTTATCTTTTGCAATACCTCATCTATATTACTAAAATCCTTTTTTATTTCAATATAATGCTGGCCTGGAGCGAGTATACCGCTATATTCCCCTTCGGTTAAAACTTGACAGGTTCCGGTTATGGCAGCTTCAAAATGACGAGGAGAAAGAGCTAGAAGTTTAAGATTCCCATCTAAATCCGGGAAAATGGCATTCTCATACTCTTCAAAAATAGCATTTGGGTGCTTTTTTGCAAAGTTTTCACCCTTTTTCCAGATACTTCCATCTGGGTCGTGCAGGCTGGCACCACTCTCAACACCGATCACATATTTGCAATTAAGCAAAAAACGGTACCATGCATCCCCCGTTATCATATCTTCACTTTTTGATGAGATGTCGGTAACAAGATTATACCTCGGGGCGTGCAAATTGAACATATCGGCAATTTGCCCCTTTAAATATCCAGCTTTTCCCAGCCAAATTATAGCCTGTGCCCTGTATCCTATATCAATCTGTCGTTGTCGGCTCTGGTTGGCCATCTTTTTGATTTTTTTAAGGGTGGCATCTGAAATATACCCGGTCAATATTTTAAAAAATTTAACTCTGTTAAAATCCACCTTATTATATATAATAGGGAATTCACTTTCTGGCGCTACACTATATACTATATCAATATTAAATTCATTAATGAAAATGTTTAAGTTATCAGTATTTATCCATTCGTCTTGGGCAATGGCAATTTTTATGGCACTATATGTTCTTAGTTCAGCTATTATAGGGAAAAGAGTTTCTTTAAAACCGTGTTTCCTGCGTTGAGATAAAAAATCCATGTGGAAAATTATCAGATCAAAATCAACCTTTAGAAGGCTATCGGGCAATTTACCTCTGCTAATCGCATAATAGTAATAAAGGGTATTCGGATGTTCTTTAAAGCAAAATATCATATCCGACAAGGCTATTCGTGATTTTAAGCCATGATAGATTATTAATATTTTTGTTTTTTTTGCCATTTTATTATTTAAGTAATTAAATATATCCCATTTTTCTGGTCTATTCAATTTTAAAGACTTTCTTTAAATAACGTCTTATAAATATTTTATAAAATACTTCCACCAGTTTATTGTTATGTTTCATCCTTTTTAGCATATCAATAATTTTCCATTTGTTTAAGTTCTGCTTAAAAAGATAAATTTTTACTAACTTCCAAGATAGTCTATCGGAATAATAGTTATAGAATAAAAGAATTGAATAATACACTTTATTCCGTTTTTTTGTTTCCATAGCGATAATAGACTTCCGGCAAGTATTAAAGAAATCTTCGGCGAATTTTTGGTATGTATAATTCCCTGATTCGATAATGTCATTATATGCAGCAAATACTATGGACTCCCTCAAATCATCCTTTTTTATTTTGTCAAGCACTTCCTTAATATTTGAGAAGTCTTTTGAAATAGGTATGTAGTGTATGTCAGGCTTTAATATATCGTTATACTCGCCTTCAATTAATACTTGGCATGTTCTGGATGCAGCACACTCAAAATTACGTGGAGAGAGAGCAAATAACTTAATGTTTCCATCTAATGCCGGGAAAAACAGCCTCTCAATCTCTTCAAAACTATAATTAGGATGCTCACTTATATACTTTGTGCCTTTTTCTCTTATACTACCATCCCGATCAAGAACACTTCCACCACTTTCAACGCCTAGCATATATTTGCATTCGTATAGAAAGCTGTCCCAGTCATCGCCATATAAAGTATCTTCCTGTTTGGTAGAAATATTGGTAGTTAAGTTATATGAAATTACAGCTTTATTAAAAACATTAGCAATTTCTGTTTTTCTATAGCCATGCTTGCCATACCAAGGTGGTAAATTCCTTGCTCTGTAACCTATATCAATAGTTCGTTTAATTCCATCGAACTTGATTTCGTTCCGCTCATGTCTTTTAGGGTCAATATATCCAGTAAGGGTTTTTATAAACTTTACTTTTTTGAAATCCACATTGTTGTATATTTTTCGCCATTCTGATTCCGGAGCAACGGTATATATATGGTTTATGTCAAAGTAATTTATAAAATCGTTCAGTTGATTTGTATAATATAATTCATCCTGCGCAAATAGGATTTTTAAGGCTTTCGATTTTTTAAAATACTCAACCTCAGTGATTGTTTTTTGCCAACGGTTATCTTTAGCTACCCTTCCTGAGGCAAAGCTGTAATGAAATGCAATAACATCAAAATCTATCTTTTTAAGATACTCCGGTATTTTATCCTGTTTCATTCTTAAGTGCAGATAGTCATCTAACCTTAAGTAAAACACTCTATTGTTTTTATGGTAGGTATGAAAGGAATATAAATGATCTTTAAGAGTACCTCTAACTGGGAAGTCTATGTGTTTGTATACTATAAGAATGTTCATTTTGAAATATTTGTAGGTTGTCTATTTCTTTTAGCTTTCATTCTACTTTTTTTTCTTGTTTTTGGCAGCGTAAATCCTTTCTATCATGTCCACCACTTTCAATCCTTCCAGGGCGTTGGTCGAAACGGTTGAATCTCCTTTTAATGTGCGTACTACGTTTTCAATAATGTAATGGTGGTTGGCAGCAGAGCCCTTGTACGACCCATAGTCGTTAGCCGGGTTAGTAGGTGCCAGTTGAGGCATGGTGTAATCTTTTATGTGGCAGTATTCTATCTTGTCCATATACTGGCCGCCAACTTTTACTGTACCATGTTCACCAATAATAGTTAAGCTACTTTCAAAGTTAGTATCCCACACCGAAGTAGAGAAGTTGATGCAACCCATACCTTGTTTGGTAAACTGAAAGCTTACCACACCACTATCATCAAACTCAGTATTCTTTTTGTGGTTGAAGTTGAAGAAGTGCGCCTTAATGTTCGCAATGTCTCCAAACAACCAATACATCATATCTACAAAGTGAGAGAATTGTGTGAACAATACTCCGCCGTCCATATCCTTCTTGCCTTTCCAGGTGCCGGGCTTGTAATAGCGTTCATCTCGGTTCCAGTAGCAGTTTAGCTGAACCATGTATATATCGCCTAACTTCTTCGATTCTATCAATTCTTTTAGCCATTCTGCCGGTGGCGAGTAACGGTTTTGCATTACGCAAAATACCTGACGGTGTACCTTCAGTGCCGTATGTATTACTTCTTCGCAATCAGCTTTTGAAAGGGCCATAGGCTTTTCGCATATCACATGTTTCTTTGCTTCCAGCGCATTAAGCGAATGGGTAGCATGCAAGCCATTAGGGCTGCAAACTGAAACAGCATCTATTTCTATACCTGATGCAAGCATAGCTTCAGCAGAAGGAAAGAAAGGTACGTTAGGGTATGCATCAAGGCCCAGTTTTTCTTTAGGTAATACATCGCAAAGCGCAACAAGTTCACTATCGTCGTTGCGCGATATCATTTCTGCATGACGCTTGCCAATATGGCCGCACCCTATAACCGCAAACTTTATTTTCTTATCGCTCATTTATGCTTTTATTTTGTGCACCTCGCCATTTTCTAATTTGTACTTCTCTTTACTTTCAGGGCAAATGGCAATACCATCTTTATCAAAACTTAAGCGATGGCCATATTCACTCATCCAGCCGAGTTGCTTGGCAGGGTTGCCGACTACTAAAGCATACGGCTTAATATGTTTGGTAACTACGGCACCGGCACCTATAAAGGCATACTCACCAATATCGTGGCCACAAACTATAGTAGAGTTAGCGCCAATAGTAGCTCCTTTCTTTACAGTTGTTTTGGCATATTGGCCACGTCGGTTAACGGCACTGCGCGGATTAACCACATTGGTAAATACCATTGATGGGCCAAGGAAAACATCATCTTCGCAGGTTACGCCGGTATATATCGATACGTTGTTTTGTATCTTAACATTGTTACCTAATACAACACCCGGCGACACGACTACATTCTGCCCGATATTGCAGTTTTTACCAATTATACAGTCAGGCATAATATGGCTGAAATGCCATACCTTGGTTCCTTCGCCTATTTTACATCCTTCGTCAACAATGGCGCTGGGATGAACATTTGGATTTGATGAATTGCTCACAGTCTTTTTAATAGGAGTGCAAAAGTAATGATTATTAGTCGTTAGCCAATAGTCGTAAGTGGTAAGTGATTTTCACCGCAAAGACGCTAAGACGCAAAGTTTTCATACATACTCGGTTTTCTTCATTTTCTTTCATCTTTTTTCACTTTTTAGGGGGGATGGCATGTGTTAAACTGTTGACTATCAATATATTGCATTTTCACTGTTTTTGCCCTAAAAGGCAAGGTTTTTGTCCCTCGCCGGAGGAGGTTGGGGGAGGATTTTTAAAGAGAAAATCCGTAGGATTTGAATACCGGTAGAAATAA
>Ga0206861_1089_pt3 | contig 16079 bp, 14 predicted proteins | sample Alteio_BWOrgCont_45_FD_152617 | JGI IMG/M metagenome (GOLD analysis project Ga0206861, IMG submission 152617) | Enriched cells from forest soil in Barre Woods Harvard Forest LTER site, Petersham, Massachusetts, United States -... | ecosystem: Environmental > Terrestrial > Soil > Temperate forest >... | reverse complement strand
CGAAACGGGGCTTACCGAAGAACAGTTGCAAGATAAGCATGAAAAATTCGGGCCAAACGAAATAGCCAGCGAAAAGGCACCGCCTTGGTTCATACAGTTTATGCAGGCATGGATAACTCCATTTAACGGCATATTATTAGTTATAGCAGCCATATCGTTTGTTACCGACGTAGTAATGGCGCCTAGTCGTGCCGAGCGCGATTATTCTACCGTGTTGTTGGTAATGAGCATGGTGTTACTGAGTACCATCATCCGTTTTTGGCAGGAATTCCGCAGCAATATAGCGGCCGAAGAGCTGAAGAGCATGGTAAAGACAACAGCTACCGTTATGCGCCAGGGTACGGGCAAAAAGGAAATTGACATTAAGGAACTGGTGCCCGGCGATATGATCTTTTTAACCGCGGGCGATATGATACCCGGCGATTGTCGTATTATATATAGTAAGGATCTGTTCGTGAGCCAGGCCATGTTAACCGGCGAAGCGCTACCGGTAGAAAAAAGAGATACCCCTATTGAGGAAGCCGATAAAAAGCAACCGCTCGACTTAGATAACATTTGCTTTATGGGTACCAACGTGGTGAGTGGCGCGGCTGTCGGTATTATTGTTACCACAGGCAGCCAAACACTTTTTGGTTCTATCAGCAAATCGCTAACAGGCAAACGCCCTGAAACCAGCTTCGATAAAGGTGTTAACAGCGTGGCGTGGTTATTGGTACGGTTTATGTTGGTAATGGTGCCGTTGGTGTTTTTAATAAACGGACTTACCAAGCACGACTGGATGGAGGCTCTCCTCTTTTCTATTGCCGTAGCAGTTGGCTTAACACCCGAAATGTTACCTATGGTGGTTACCGCTACCCTTGCTAAGGGCGCTATAAACATGAGTAAGAAAAAGGTTATTGTAAAGCGTTTGAACGCGATACAGAACATTGGCGCAATGGATATACTTTGCACCGACAAGACGGGTACACTTACACTCGATAAGATCGTGTTGGAACGTCACTTGAACGTAGAAGGCGAAGAAGACGACGAGGTGTTGAAATGGGCCTACCTGAACAGCTTACACCAAACGGGTTTGCGAAGCCTGCTTGATGTTGCCGTATTGGAACATGGCGAGGTAAAGAAAGTATTGGAAGCGCAAGGCGAGTTTAAAAAGATTGACGAGATACCATTCGATTCGAAGCGCAGGCGCATGTCGGTAATATTGCAGCAAGGTGATAAGCACTTGCTTATTTGCAAGGGCGCGGTTGAAGAGATGATAGATATTTGCACACAGGCATTCGACCCGGGCGATAACATGCAACTGCATGCCGAACGCGATAAGATAATACCAATGGATGCCAAGTTGAAGGAGAACGTGCTGAAGATGTCGCGCAAAATGAACGAAGAAGGTTTGCGTGTACTTATTGTAGCTATTAAAGAATTAGACGCCACCCACCCTATTAACTATGCCGTAGCCGACGAAAGCAATATGATATTAACGGGCTTCATCGGGTTCTTAGATCCTGCAAAGCCATCGGCTAAGCCTGCTATTAAAGCATTGCAACGCCTGGGTATTGAACTGAAAGTACTTACCGGTGATAACGAAATTGTAACCAAAAAGATTTGCCAGGATGTGGGCATACCCGTTACCAGCATATTATTGGGTAGCGAAATTGAAACCCTCAGCGACCCTGAGTTATTAGACAAACTGGAACATACCAGCATTTACGCCAAGCTTAGCCCAATGCAAAAGAGCCGCGTAATAAAAGTGCTGCAAAGCAAAGGACACACCGTTGGCTTTATGGGCGATGGCATTAACGACGCGGGCGCATTGCGCGATGCCGACGTAGGTATATCGGTTGATACTGCTGTGGATATTGCGAAAGAAAGCGCCGACATTATTTTGCTGGAGAAAGACTTGATGGTATTGCGCAAGGGCGTTATTTATGGCCGACGTACATTTGGTAATATTATTAAGTACCTTAAAATGGCCGCCAGCAGCAACTTTGGTAATATGTTCAGTATGTTGGGTGCCAGCGCGCTGTTGCCGTTTTTACCAATGTTACCGGTGCAGGTGCTTACCCAAAACCTGTTGTACGATATAAGCCAGATATCACTACCATGGGACCGTATGGATGCCGAATACCTGGTTAAGCCACGCCGTTGGGAAACAGGTAGCATTGCCAAGTTCATGTTCTACATCGGGCCAATCAGTTCTATATTCGATTATGCAACCTTTGCCATAATGTGGTTTGTGTTTAAAGCGCAAACACCTGCAACACAAAGTTTGTTCCAATCGGGGTGGTTTGTAGAGGGCTTGTTATCGCAGACACTTATTGTGCACATGATACGTACAAAAAAAATACCGTTCATACAAAGTACTGCTTCTACTCCGCTTACTATTATGACGGTACTTATTATGATTGCCGGTATCTACCTGCCATTCTCTCCGTTTGCATCGGGCTTTAAGTTTATGCCTTTGCCACCTGTTTACTTTGCTTACCTGTTTGCTGTGTTACTGGGCTATTGCCTGCTTACACAAGTGGTTAAGGTTTGGTTTATTAAAAAATTCAACACATGGTTATAAACCAATTTTGAATTTTGAATTCTAAATTTTAATTGAATTGCGAAGCAATCACGAGCACAATTAAAATACAATAAGATAAAACGAGTAAAACCCTGGTCGAAAGACTGGGGTTTTTAGTTGTAGCGAATTAAAAACAACAGCTAATAGTCTGGCAGCTTGTCATATTAAATTTAACCTTATTATCGAACGAAAATCCATCCAAATCAGGGAATATAGATTCATGCCTTATACCTAACAAAAATAACTTCTTCTGTATCTCCTCAGACGTCTCAGCACTAAATTCAATCTTTTTTATCCAATTACCTTCATTATCATCAATAATTTCTTGTAATTCTTTTGTTGGGTCAGGTTGAATTGAGAATAACCCAAACTGGCCTGTAATTCTTTTTGTTATATGCGGTGGGTAAAACAACCCACATCTTTCATAACTCATAGGTAAAGGCAGTGGACAGGAATTATCAATATAATTACATGTATGAAAAGCATATACCGCACCACCATTAATATTGCATTTTTTTAACTTTCCATCATCTTCTATTTCAGGTTTCGTAGCAAAGTAGAGAGCAATTAATGGGCTTGATGTCCAATCAAGGAGCCTTGTGTGTAAGCCATGATGTTGAGCAATGGCAAGCCATTCCCAATCATTATTAGGGCGCGGATTGATTTCCATACTTGCCCTAAGTTTAAACCTAGTAAATGACTCACGCTCATAGTCAATTCTATTAATTCCATTGAGTATTGATTCATCTATACGTCCAATTGATGGAATTAGTTTATGATTCAATGCATCCGTTACTCCTCTATATACAACATGACCACAATTTAGTCTCTGCGGTGAAATCAAAAATTATCAATGGCGATCTTTAACCAAGCAGTATATAAATTAGGATGAAGAAGGATATCAGCCTTAAGCTCAGAGATAGAGAGCCACTTAAACTCCGAGGCCTCAGCAGGATTAATATGAGGCTCGCCGTTAAACACACCCACATACACATGGTCGAACTCATACTCAATAAGATTGTTATCAAGCTCAGCGCGGTAAACAAATTCAAACTTCTTTTCGAGCGTAATGTCGATACCCATTTCTTCTTTCAGGCGGCGGCGGGCAGCATCAAGGGTATATTCTTCGGGGTATGGGTGGCTGCAACAGGTGTTGCTCCAAAGGTTAGCGGAGTGGTACTTACCGGTAGCGCGGCGTTGCAAAAGCAATTGCCCGGCATTGTTAAACACAAAGACAGAGAAGGCACGATGCAACAAGCCTTTTTGGTGCGCTTCGAGCTTATCCATAGTGCCCATGTGCTCATCCTTTTCGTTCACTAAAATAACATGATCGTTCATTTTTTATTATTAAAAAGGTTTGCCATGGGTTTGTTTAATTACGCCCTTTGCCAAAGCAGGGAACACGTTGAACAGATCGATAGTGCGCCGGGTTAAGAACGGATACTCAGAAAGCTTTTGCAGGTAACGGCTCAGCTTTATGCGCGATGAGAATTCCTTTTTCCAGAAGCGTGTGTAATTATCGGTTAGCTGTTGTTTGGTAATTGTACCGGCAAAGTACTTATCGATATTAGCTGCCAGCACCCATGCCGACCTAAGCCCCATGCTCATGCCATTACCCACTATGGGCGCCATACTCCCGGCCGAATCGCCCAGGTAGAAGGATTGGTCGGTAACAGGTTCTTTGATGAGGAAGTTGATACCGCTAACCGTTACGGGTTCGCTAAACAGAAACTCAGCAGTGGTGAATATCTGCTCGAGGTTCTTGTTCTTATACAAATAAGCCTTTTGCAGTTCGGGTATTGAATTGTTAACGCTATTTAAGTTCTTTGAATTAACTATATAACACAGGCAGGCCCTATCGTCCTCAACATTAGATATGCCGCAGTAGCCACCGGGGAAGTTGTGTATCTCAATAGTATCGGGCTTGCGGTTGAGCTTTACGTGATATTTAACGCCAACGTAATTAACCTCGCTGGTATTAGGCTTCACAATCTTAAGGTTCGACTTGCGGCCGGTTGCATTGCAAATGAGCGAAGCGGTGATGTTGCCTTTGTTGGTCTTAACGGTGTATTCCGTTTCACTATTTACAACATCCTGCGCTTTGGTATTGAGCATAAAAACAACGCCTTGCTTTTCGGCTTCTTTATAAAGCATGTCTTCGAGCAAATAGCGACTAACACCAAAGCCGCCCAAATCGAGCATCGTAGTAAACTCTTTAGTTGTACCCGATGTAAGCTTGAAGTTGCTGATGAGAGGCAGCTTATAAGATGTTAAAGCAGGGCAAAGGCTCATAACATAATTGTAAGACTCCATAGATATGTATTCGCCACATACCTTATGGCGTGGGTAATCGCCCTTCTCTATAACAGTAACACTGCGCCCGCGCTTTTGAAGGTCGATAGCAAGTGCAAGTCCTGCAAGGCCACCGCCAATTATGGCTACGTCGTACTTCATTCGGTGGCAATTATAATGTAACGGAAGGCCCAGCTCCACTTAACCGAATATTTTGTGTAGCCTGACTTTTGTAATAATGACAATAACTCGTTCTTTCTAAATCCGCGCCTTACGGAAAGAGGCGCATCGTTCTTTACCAAATATGATTTTGAAAACATAGCAGTGAGCCACTTGATACTATAGTAGGCAAACCAGTTGCGGTGAAGGTCATTAGCCAGTACAATGCAATTGTGCGCCTTACCGAATTTAAACAGGTTAACTATCTCATCATCGGTTAAGTGATGCAAGAACAAGCTACAATGCATCACATCGACCTGTTTGAGAAGGTCGGCGGAAATGTTGCGGTAGTCGTTGCAAATAAGTTGCTTGTTGGGTATATCGGCCAGGTTCCTTTCGGCATAGTTTACGCAGTCCTGCTTCAAATCGACTCCGTAAAAGAACAGGTTGGCTTTCTTTTTAGCAGCAAGCTTTGCAAGCTGCTTAATAGAATCGCCACCGCCAAAGCCGATATCCATCAATGTTTTAATGGGCCTTTCAGATAGAATAGTTGACAGTCCATTTAACGAAGCATTGTAGCCACCCAGTTGTTTGTTTATTATATCGAGTTCAACCAGGTTACGGTAAAGGTCGGGCGTAGCGATAGCATCGCCGTCGAGGTATTCCTTTTCGTACGATCTAAACCTCAACTGCATAGTTACTGTTTGAGTGGTTGTGCTCAGGCAAAACATCAGTATTAACCAATGAAAGACGGATCATTTCAATATTTAACCCCGGACCAAATGCACAGGCAAATACATTCTTGTTCTCTTCACTTTTAAGAACCTTTACTTTATTAAATATGCGATTTAATATAAACAGTATAGTTGGCGATGACATATTACCGTATTGCTGCAAGATGCTCATTGAGTCGGCGATGTTATCGTCAGTAAGATGCAGGCTTTCCTTTACTGCTTCTATAATTTTAACTCCACCCGGATGAATGGCCCAATGATCTGTCTCGGCAATAGTATTACCCATAAAATTAGTTACCGCTTCATGAATATTATCCTTAATAGCGCTTACCACCTTTGAGCTTAAATGCATACGAAACGCAGATGAGCTAAGGTTCCAGGTCATAAGGTCGGCCGTATTAGGAATGTAACCCGTACCAATATCATCAATTTGTAAAACCACATTATTTTGAACATGCTCATTTTTATTACCACAAATGAACAAAGCCGAGGCGCCATCGGCAAACAACAGGTTGGCTATAATGTCTTCCTCATCTGCCGAAGGATAAAAGTGCAAGGAGCAAAGTTCAGCACTCACTATCAACACACAAGCCTCCGGGTTCGATTGGGCAATATAGTGTGCTTGCTTAATAGCCTTTAATGCAGCAAAGCAACCTAAAAAGTTAACAGCAGATTTCTCCGTATGTTGAAGACCGTATTGTTCAGCAACCAAAAACTCAAGGCCCGGAGCCATAAGGCCGGTGCAACTTACCGTAATAAGGTGGGTTACATCAGCAGGCTTAACAGAAGATTCTTTGAAAAGCTTATCAATAGCACTTGTTGCCAATGGCATGATCTTCTCCTTGTAAAGCTCCATGCGCTTTTCTACCGGTTGCTTAAAGTCATTGTTGGTATAGAGTTCGTAATGGTCTCCTTTATAATCAGGTATGCAACTGTAGCGGGTATTTATTTTAGTGCGCCTGCTTAGCAAGTTTAGTTTTTGCACAAACCGGCTGCCCTCGCCCGGTTCAAAGGCCTGCGAGTAGAAACGCACCAGGTCATCGCTTTCGATCTTAAACTCAGGCACTGCGGTTGATATATTAAGTATGTAAGACATGGGGTATTATTTTAAAAGTAAAATGACGAAGAAACAATTATTAAGTAATGATGAAAGCACGAGCATTATCATGGTGTTTTTAAAGTTAACGTGAATCTCATTTTTAAATGACCGCAATGCCCATAAGAAGAAATAGACAGTAGATGGGAACATGACAATATTAAAGAGCCAGAATAAATGAATAGTATCAACAGAATGAAACGACAAATAAATAAACAGATTGGCAATGGTAAACATTAGTGTAGAAAATATGAACGTGCCTTTTATACCTAACAACATACTGAGTGTTTTTACACCATCTTTCTTATCTGATTCGTGTTGGTATATCTGCGTAAGTGGATACACAGTAGCAATAAAAAAGGAAGAAGCAATAGCAGAAAACACCACAGATTGATTTGAAAACAATTTAACAGAAGATAAACCATAAATATTAGCAGCAAACACCCACGCCCCCTGAAATACAATGACAACAAAAAAACCAATAACAGGTAATTTCTTTAAACGAATACTCCTATTACTATAAAGACGGGAAGCAATAATGTATATGCCAACAAAAAACGCAAAATAAACATTCACTAAAAAACTTAATGCAATGGCTGCGCCGTCCATAATGTTTGATAAATGCAGGAGCAGTTTTGTTGGCTTAGGCGGAGAAGCCAGACCACCAATAGGACCCTCATCCTGATCGTTATAACTATTATAACCGTTACTGGAAGGAAACACTAACAAATGCCAAATACCCAAAACCAATATTAATTGATAATTGATTGCAGGATGAATATAAAAAAAAGAAAAAAGTGAGACAGGCAATAAGAATATTGAGAATGGAAATCGCAGAAGCTTTATCGTGTCTTTCATTTAGCCATGAAGGTTATCAAGCTAAATATACTCTAATATTTAATTTACCCATCTTGTTATTCTGCCAAAACGTGCTTTTACCAGCTAAACAAATGTTACAATAAAGTACATATGAAATGTTATAGATTTATTGAAAAGCCTTATACAATTCATACTTTAACTTGGAATAACAAGAATTTGAACCTTAGAGGCTTTGCAAAAAAGAAAACCCCGCCCAGGGCGAGGTCCTCTTTAATCAGCCTTTGAGTAGTGGCCTTATCTTAATTAGTTGTTGTTAGTTGAACCAATACCGGTTGAGCCAACACCGCTACCACCACCTTGACCATTACCGGTATTGCTCTTTGAAGCATTGTAGTTGATAGAACCACCTAATACTTTCTTAAGGTCTGCGTCATTCAATTTTCCATTTTTTGTAAGCTTTGAAATTGTTGAAACTTCAGATTTTTTTGATTTCTTGAACATTATTTTGTTTTTTAGTTTATGGTTAAAATTATGAATGGTGATTTTACTTAATTAGTTGTTGTTACCTGAACCGGTGCCAGATAAGTTACTACCTGTGCCAGTACCTGTACCACCGTTACCAAGTGAACCAGAACCTGTATTGCTTTTACCAGCATTGTAGTTAATAGCACCACCAATTACCTTGTTAAGTTCTTGGGTGTTTAATTTTGCTCCGTTAGCAAACTTTTCAATTTTTGATTCAGTCTTTGCTGATTTTTTGAATTTGAACATGGTTTAATTTTTTTAGGGTTATAGTTTTAATTAACGAGAGCGAAACTATATGAGACTGAAGCCTAAAAAAGCTAAAATGAACGGATGGTATGTTTGGATGAGTGGATGGTATGTTTGGATGAGCGGATTGCACAACCTATGCCAAATGGATATATCCCGGGAGATCAAGGCACATAATATATTGATTATAAGATGGTTCCAATTAATCGGAACCATCTATTTCAACCTTTGAGTGGTGATTTTAGCTGTTTTCTGTCCCATTTACAAGAGATTAACCTTAAAAGTTAATCAGTTGGTATTAGAACCGGTACCAGAACCCAAACCACCGCCATTATTAGGAGCAGTATTGTTACCGGTATTGCTCTTAGAAGAGTTGTAGTTAACAGAACCGCCTACAACCTTTTTAAGGTCAGCGGTCTTTAATTTTCCGGTCTTGGTGAGTTTTGAAATTGCTGAACCTTCGGCTTTTTTTGATTTCTTAAACATAGTTTTTTATTAAGGGTTATTATTAATTAACGATACAAAAGTATAGTGATGTAGTGCCCGTGCCAAGCCACATTTAGCCGTTGGTACTAATGGTTGAGCCTGTTGTACACTTGATTGAACGGATGGTAAACTAATGGTGAATTGTAAATGGTGAATGATGAACGAAAACTATTTTTAGACTTAGAAGATGATATTATTGATTAGAAATTGCTATTCATACGTGAGGTGACAAGGAACGATAGCAGGATTTGACACATAGATGTGTAATGCTGTACCAAAGCCACAGAACACAAGGGAGTTAGATTCACGCCCGGACGGGCTTCGCTCCTTTCAGAATAACGAAAAGTGATTTGCGCCTTAGCGTTTCCGCAGTAAACTATTCTATAATTCAGTAAGCGGAAAGGTCTTATCTAAAGCAATAGAACCTCGATCGGTCTTAACCAAAGAACCACACTCAGCGGAAGGATCGTGCTCGAAGTAGAGAATGGTCTTTTCGGTAGGGAACTGCGAGAATAACGCTTCTTTATCTTTCATAGAATCGAGTGGACGAACATCGTAAGCCATTACATAAGGCATACCAATATGCCAGCGCGATGGGAACAAATCGGCACAATAAATAATAGTATAGTCCCTATAACTAATAACAGGCAACATCATCGATTCGGTATGGCCCTTGCATATAAACACACTAAATGGCAATTGAGAAAAGCCGTTGCCTTCAACCATTTTAAGATGGCCGCTTTCTTTAATAGGCAAAATGTTCTCTTTTAAAAAGCTGGCCTTTTCGCGGGCATTTGGGTTAGTGGCCCAGTCCCAGTGTGCGGTATGGCTCCAGTAGGTAGCATTTTTAAAAGCGAGTTCATAACCTGTTCTGTCGCTGTTCCATTGTATACTGCCACCGCAATGGTCGAAATGCAAATGGGTAAGGAATACATCGGTAATATCGTCGCGCTTAAAGCCATGCTTCGCCAACGATTTATCCAGAGTATCATCGCCATGCAAATAATAATGCCCGAAGAATTTAGGATCTTGCTTATCGCCCATGCCGTTATCAATAAGTATAAGGCGCTTACCATCCTTAATCAACAGGCAACGCATGGCCCAGCTGCACATATTATTGTCGTCAGCTGTGTTCAACTTGTTCCACATCGATTTGGGCACCACGCCAAACATAGCGCCGCCATCTAACTTAAAACTGCCTGCATGTATAGTATATAGTTCCATAACAATAGGTTGTCAATATCTAATTAGTATACTCAATTAATATGCCCAAAGTTAGATTTATTTTTGTGGAGAAGAACAGGACACGAATTTCACGAATGAAGACAGATAAGATAAAAGCTCTATCGCACTCATAACTTATAATTTATAACTCATAACTATGAGAGTACATTTAATAGCCATTGGTGGAAGCGCAATGCATAACCTAGCCATTGCATTGCATAAAAAGGGAATTACAGTAACCGGGTCAGACGATGAAATTGTTGACCCGGCCAAGAGCAACCTGCAACGCAACGGCATATTACCAGCTACCGAAGGATGGGATGTGAACCGTATTACTCCTGATATTGATGCTGTGATTTTAGGGATGCACGCCACAGGCGATAACCCTGAACTTAAACGTGCACAAGAACTGAATCTGAAAATATATTCATACCCTGAATATTTATACGAACAGACCAAAGACAAAACCCGTGTAGTTATTGGCGGCAGTCATGGCAAAACAACTATTACCGCAATGGTGTTGCACGCTATGCGTTACAACAACAAAAAATTCGACTACCTGGTTGGTGCCGCATTAGAAGGGTTTGAAACAAGCCTTCACCTTTCACACGAGGCACCGGTAGCTATATTCGAAGGTGATGAATACTTGGCATCGACATTAGATAAGCGACCTAAGTTTCTTTTATACAAACCGCAAATAGCTTTAATATCGGGCATTGCATGGGACCACGTGAATGTGTTCCCAACCTACCGAAGTTATTTAGAGCAGTTCGAGAATTTTGCAAAACAAATGCCTGTTGGTGGCACACTGATATACTGCAACGACGATGAAGAAGTACGCAAGCTTGCAACACTTATTCCTGATGGAGTAAACAAAGTTCCTTATTCCCTGCCCCAATATTCAGTCAATAATGGCATTACTACCTGGAAAGAAAATTGGGGCGATACACAATTGGAAATATTTGGCAAACACAACCTACTCAACTTGAACGGTGCGAAACAAATATGCCAACTGCTTGGCCTTACCGACAAACAGTTTTTAGAAGCATCAGCCAGCTTTAAAGGTGCAGCACGCCGTTTGCAAACAGTGGCACGCACACCACAAACTACTGTTTACTGGGACTTTGCACACTCACCGTCAAAACTACAAGCCACTATACAAGCTGTTAAAGAACAATTCCCCAATCGTAAGTTGGTTGCCTGCATGGAGCTACATACCTTCAGTAGTCTCACCAAGGAGTTTTTGAAAGAGTACAAGGGCACTATGGACATGGCTTATATACGTAAAGTTTACTTTAACCCACATGTTATAGAACATAAGCGCCTTGCACCAATTAACCCCGATGAGGTAAAGCAGGCCTTTGGTGGCAACGTGGAGGTTTATACCGATTCAGCCAGAATGATTGCTGACCTGAAAGGTATGCAATGGAAAGACTACAACCTGCTTATGATGAGCTCCGGTAACTTCGATGGGGTTAACATCAAGTTGTTTGCTGAGGAGTTGGTGAAAATCAATTAAGAATTAAAATTAGGAATTAAGAATCGAAAGCCACACCCGCACAGAATTCTAGGTGATGTTAGTTTGCGTTAGGGATTGGAGCGGATAGCCCGGAGCGCAGCGAGGATCCCGCAGCATTGCGGGACCCGACCCGAGGCACGAGGGGAACGCCAAAAAATAAATCAGAAGAGATTCTTCACTTCGTTCAGAATGACAATAAATAAGAGAGGGGACTAAAAGCCCCCTCTCTTAAACTACTTATTATACGATTAAGCCTGTTGTGGCTTAGGCATAAGAACCTTCTTCGAAAGCCTGTACTTGCCGGTCTTAGGATCGATAGCTATAAGCTTAACCTTAACGATATCACCTTCCTTTATAACACCTTGTAATGAATCCAGACGCTTCCAATCTATTTCAGAGATATGTAACAGTCCTTCTTTACCAGGCAGGAATTCAACGAAAGCGCCAAATTCACTTTGCCGTCGAATACCTCACCTACTTCAGGAACAGATACAATGCCTTTAACTCTCGCTAAAGCTGCATCAAGCGCTGTTTTGTCGGTAGCCGAAATATCAATTACACCTTGTCCGTCAATTTCTTCAATAACAAGGGTAGCACCGGTATCAGCCTGTATGCCTTGTATGATCTTACCACCGGGACCGATTACCGCACCAATCATTTCTTTAGGGATACGTAATTGTACAATACGCGGAGCGTGTGGTTTCAGTTCAGTTCTTGGTTTATCAAGTGTCTTAGCCATTTCGCCAAGAATATGTAAACGGCCCTTACGAGCTTGCTCTAATGCTTGCGCGAGTACTTCGTATGATAGTCCGTCGATCTTAATATCCATTTGGCAAGCAGTAATACCTGCTGTTGTTCCGGTAACCTTAAAGTCCATATCACCTAAATGATCCTCGTCGCCAAGAATATCAGACAATACTGCATAACGCTTGGTTTTAGGGTCGGTAATAAGGCCCATTGCAATACCTGCAACTGGTTTGCTTATTTGAATACCGGCATCCATCAGTGCAAGACATCCTGCACAAACAGTAGCCATTGATGATGAACCGTTCGATTCTAATATATCAGATACAATACGTATGGTATATGGATTTTCAGCTGGCATAACCGGCTTTAAGGCCCTTAATGCCAAGTTACCGTGTCCTATTTCCCTGCGACCTGTGCTACGCATCATCTTTGCTTCGCCTGTAGAGAACGGAGGGAAGTTATAATGCAACATAAAGTTGTTCTTACCTTCTAATACAGCACCATCAATTAACTGTGCATCAAGCTTGCTGCCTAATGTAACAGTGGTAAGTGATTGGGTTTCGCCACGGGTAAATACCGCTGAACCGTGTGGTGCAGGCAGGTAATCAACTTCTGACCAGATAGGACGAATTTCTTCCATCTTACGGCCATCCAAGCGAACTTTCTTATCTAACATGCATTGGCAAACAGCTTCCTTCTCTAATTCAAAGAAGTAGCGTTTAAGCATGGTTTTCTTTTCTGCTTTTTCATCATCAGTTAAAGTAGCAACAAACTCTTCACGTACGGCTTCAAATTTCTCTCCGCGTAAATGTTTGCTTGCTGTACCTTCTCCGGCAATAGCATAAAACTTATCGTAACAAGCCTTGCGCATATTCGCTTTCAAGGTCTCATCATTGGTCTCGTGACTGTATTCTCTCTTCGTGGTAGCGCCTGCTCCTACTTTACCTGCTAATTCAAGTTGAGCTTTACATAAGGTCTTAATAGCATCGTGTGCAAGCTTTAATGCTTCTACCATTTCAGCTTCGCTGCATTCTTTCATTTCGCCTTCCACCATGTTAATATCATGCTGGGTACCGGCAACCATAATATCAATGGTAGCCTTTGCGTTTTCTTCGAAGGTAGGATTGATAACGAACTTGCCATCTATCTTAGATACTCTTACTTCAGCAATAGGGCCGTTGAATGGTATGTTAGATACTGCAATAGCAGCCGAAGCAGCTAAACCTGCAAGTGAATCGGGCATAATTTTAAGGTCAGATGAAATAAGGTAAACCAATACCTGGACATCAGCATGGTAATCGTCCGGGAACAATGGACGAAGTGCGCGGTCGATAAGACGCGATACTAAAATTTCATATTCCGATGGACGTGCTTCTCTCTTAAAGAAACCGCCTGGTATGCGTCCTGCTGATGCGTACTTTTCTTGGTAGTCAACCGACAATGGAAGGTAATCCATATCGTCTTTAGCTGTTTTGCTCGAAACTACAGTAGCTAAAAGCATGGTATCACCCATTCTTACAACTACCGATCCATCGGCTTGTTTAGCCAGTTTACCTGTTTCAATGGTAATAAAGCGGTCTCCCTCTCCGGGTAGAGCTATCTTAATGTTTTGTATGTTCATGTTATGAGTTTATAAAGTTTATAAAGTTCCTAAAGTGAATAAAGTCTGTAAGTATTTGTTATTCTACTTTACAGACTTTACAAACTTTTTACTTTACAAACTAATAATTATCTGCGGATCTCTAATTTCTTGATGAGTGCCCTATACGCGGCAATATTCTTTGCCTTAAGATATTCTAAAAGGGCTTTACGTTTACCTACCAAATTTACAAGCGACCTTTTGGTGCTCAAATCCTTTGGATTTTCTTGCATGTGCTTGGTAAGAAAGTTGATGCGGTGTGTGAAAATTGCGATTTGTCCTTCCGATGAGCCGGTGTTCTTTTCAGTTCCTCCGTGCTCTTTGAACATTGCTTTTTTTGTTTCAGCTGTAAGATACATGATTGCTTTTTTTGTTGTTTTTCGTTTATTAGGGTGGCAAATGTAGGAAAAATAATGAATTGTATATATTAAATTATAAGTATTTACCTGTTTTTGGGGCTGAAACAGTCTCCAATGGAATTACATAAGTAATTGATAATATGAACATTACATAACCCCATACTTAAACTACTGTTTTCCTTCGTACCTTTGCGTTTTATGGCTCAAATCTTCAAAAAGCTCGAAATAGACTCTACCTTAACCGGGGTGGTAACGGGTATATCACTACCAATTGCTACGTTCTATATTAATTACCTCATCCATTTTAATGGTATGCACCTATATAAGGTGTTTATAGCTATGAAACGTGGCCAAATGGAATTCCCCCTTTATACTTTTTGCCTTTTACCCAGTCTTTGTATGTTCTTTCTTTTTTTGTGGCTTAATAAGGAACGCGCATCAAGGGGGGTACTTATAACCGTGCTGCCATACGTTATATTTATGGTGTGGAAATTCTCGACTGAATAATGAAAGCAACACATGGAACGCAGATAACGCAGATATGTATGATAAACGCAGATTTTTATAAACACCCTAAAACAGCAAATATCTTATTGTATCATAAGCAATCCGTGTCATCTGCGTTCAATCCTTCATTTATGTTCAATCTATGAGGTACTATATAATTGCCGGCGAGGCCTCGGGCGACCTACATGGCTCGAACCTGGTAAAACAGCTTAAGCTAAATGATGCCAATGCCATTATGCGTGGTTGGGGTGGCGACCTGATGCAAAAACAGGGAGTCGATCTGGTAAAGCATTACCGCGATTTGGCCTTTATGGGTTTTGCTGAAGTAATTAAGCACCTACCTACTATTATGCGCAATATCGATTTTTGCAAAAAAGACATTTTGGACTTTAACCCCGATGTGCTTATACTGATTGATTACCCGGGCTTTAACCTGCGAATTGCCAAGTTTGCAAAAGCAGCAGGTTTTAAAGTTGTCTACTATATATCGCCACAGGTATGGGCTTGGAAGTCATCAAGAGTTCATTCTATAAAAAAGGTGGTCGACCGAATGATGGTGATACTGCCTTTCGAAAAAGCATTTTATGCCAAATACGATTACAAAGTAGATTTTGTTGGCCATCCATTATTAGATGTAATAGGGCAAGCAAAACCCGATCGTGATGTTTTTTTAAGCACACATAACTTGTATGATAAACCGATTATTGCCCTTTTACCCGGAAGCCGTAAGCAGGAAATATTAACCATGCTGCCCATAATGGCCGAGACGGCAAAAAGCTTTCCGCATTACCAGTTTGTGATTGCAGCAGCCCCTTCGGCACTTGGCGAATGGTTTATAGATTTTCTGTCACAGAACAATATTAAAATAGTGTACGACAAAACATATCCATTACTACAAAACTCAATAGCTGCTTTGGTGGCATCAGGCACAGCAACATTAGAAGCCGCTTTATGGGGAGTACCCGAAGTACTGTGTTACCGAACCAAAGGCATAAGCGGTACCATTTCATATCATATAGCTAAGCAATTAGTGGGTAAAAGGTTGAAGTTTATTGGCCTGGTGAATCTTATTATGGAACGTGAAGTGACTCGCGAGCTCATACAAAATGACCTGACCATTGAAAACCTTACCATGGAGCTAACAAAAATATTGGATGATCC
>Ga0206861_1090_pt1 | contig 16656 bp, 14 predicted proteins | sample Alteio_BWOrgCont_45_FD_152617 | JGI IMG/M metagenome (GOLD analysis project Ga0206861, IMG submission 152617) | Enriched cells from forest soil in Barre Woods Harvard Forest LTER site, Petersham, Massachusetts, United States -... | ecosystem: Environmental > Terrestrial > Soil > Temperate forest >... | reverse complement strand
AAAGGAAGATCGTGCACAGAAATAGTAATGTCCATATTAGACTCTGATCACACTGCTTGCAACACGCCGTCTTGCAAACGGAGCACTTTGTCCATGGAATTTGCAATTTTTTCATCATGGGTGACGATGATAAAGCTGGTATTTAATTCTTGATGCAAGGATTGCATTAAAGCAAATATTTTCTGGGCCGTTTGTGTATCTAAATTACCGGTAGGCTCGTCCGCTAAAACGCATTGCGGATGGGTCACGAGTGCACGAGCAATCGCCGTACGCTGACGCTCACCACCGGATAACTCAGCAGGTTTATGATTAAGACGCGCGCCTAGGCCGACCTGTTGTAATAGTGCAGTGGCCTGTTGGGTGGCCGTCTTAATCGAAACTTTACGGATCAACAACGGCATGGCGACATTTTCAAGCGCAGTAAATTCTGATAACAAATGATGAAATTGATAAACAAATCCTAAGGCATGATTACGCAGCGCACAGCGTTTTTTCTCTGAGAGTTGATATATCGCTTCCCCATTGATCAACACTTGACCGGAAGTCGGTTTATCTAAACCACCGAGTAAATGCAACAGCGTACTTTTTCCGGAACCTGATGCGCCGATGATAGCAATCCGATCCCCTGCTCGCACTTCAAGATTAATGCCGGTTAAGATATCTAAAGGCGTACCTGCTTCGTCATAACGTTGCACTAAATTTTCTGCACGCAATATTATATTACTCATAACGTAAGGCCTGTGCGGGTTGCGTACGGGAAGCATGCCATGCGGGATAAAGCGTAGCAAAAAAACTTAACACTAGGGCAACGACTGCGATATTTAAAATATCGCTTACCACCACCACTGAGGGCAATTCACTGATGTAATACACCTCTGCAGATAAAAATTTCACGCCAAAATAATGTTCGATGCTGCTAATTAATGCGGTAATATTTAAGGCCAGCAACGTGCCGCAGACTATGCCGATCGAAGTCCCGATAATCCCTATCACCATGCCTTGCACCATAAAAATACCCATAATGGTTTTAGGTAAGGCCCCAAGCGTACGTAAAATAGCAATATCGGCTTGTTTATCCGTCACCATCATTACCAAGGCCGATAAAATATTAAACGCAGCCACGGCAATAATTAAAATTAACATTAAAAACATCAAGGTTTTTTCTAATTTTACTGCTTCAAAAAAATTACCGCTAGTGCGTGTCCAATCGCTGACCGAATACGATTTGCCTAAAAATTGATGCAGCGCTTGTTTTAAGCGCGGTGCACCAAATAAATCATCGGTTTTAATTTGAATACCGGTCACGGTATCGCCCATTTTAAATAATTTTTGGGCATCGCTGATCTCAATGTAGGCAAACGAAGTGTCATACTCATAGCCGACTTCAAACGCGCCCACAATTTTAAACCGTTTAAACCGTGGTATCAGCCCTGCGGGTGTGAGTGCCGCTTCAGGCGTCACCAGCGTGACAAAATCCCCTATACTCAGGCCTAGATCTTTTAGCAGCGGCACACCGAGTAAAATATTAAATTCGCCGGGCTTTAAGTCGGTGATGCTCCCTGCTTTCATACTTTGCATTAAGCGTGAATTTTCCTCTGTAGCAGGATCTATCCCATTAACAAAGACATAGCGTGTGGCTTTGCTACTGGCAATCATGCCTTGTCCTGCCACTACCGGGGACATCTGGCTGATTTCGGTAAAAGGAGCCAAGCGTTCAGCCACTTGAGGCCAATCTTTTAAGCCTCCGCCGTAGGCCATGATGCTCACATGCGGCACCATCCCTAAAATCCGCTCCCTTAATTCTCTGTCAAAGCCATTCATAACCGACAATACCGTAATAAGCACGGTCACCCCTAAGGCTATCCCCATCAGGGAAACCAGAGAAATAAAAGAAATAAAATGATTACGCCGTTTTGCCCGGGTATAACGTAAACCAATAAATAGGGGAAGTGATTTTAGCATAGGGTAAATGTAGCTAGATTTGTTAAAGAGTACAAGGTAATATTTGATTGACAAAATAATACGCTTGCCTTACCTTTGCGCGATGAAATATTGTTTACCGGCCGAATGGCATAGGCAACAAGCCATACTGCTTAGCTTTCCAGATGAAGAGACCATCTGGAAAGAGGTGCTGCCTGTAATTGAGCCGTTTTATGTCCAGTTTGCCCGCGCCATATTGGAATATGAAGATTTAATTATCATTTGCCGCAATCCGGATAAACAACGTTATATTGAGGAATTATTAGGGACTAGCCACGCGCACACATTACGCTTTTTTCTTGCGGATTATAATGATATTTGGATCCGCGATTACGGCCCAATTAGTTTGAGCAATGGACAAGATCTTCTCTGGCAAGATTTTGGTTTTAATGCCTGGGGCGGAAAATATCCAGGACAATTAGACGACAAAGTCACCCAGCAACTCTATAAAGCAAATTTATTAACGCAAATCGCCCAATACCAAAGACAAGATTTTATTTTAGAAGGCGGTGCCATAGAAACCGATGGTTTAGGCACGCTACTCATCACCCCGTGTGTGTTTACGCCTACGCGTAATCCTAAGCTCAGTCAAGACGCGCTGCTTGAAAAGCTAAAACAGTGCCTAGGCGTTGAACGTGTGATTGTCATTGAAAAAGGCCAACTCTTAGGGGATGATACCGATGGCCATGTGGATACCTTAGTCCGTTTTTGCAATCCTCACACTTTGGCCTACAGCAGTTGCGATGATAAAAACGATTTTCATTATGATGAACTCAAAGCCATGGAAGCCCAGCTCCAAAATTTAACGGATCTAGGCGGTCGGCCTTATCAGCTGATCCCCTTACCCATCCCCGCACCCAAAAAGGATGATACGGGGCGTAGACTTCCGGCGTCTTATGCCAACTTTTTAATTATTAATAATGCCGTACTCTGCCCAACCTATGATGACCCGAATGATCACATAATGCTTGAGCGCCTGACACAGGCTTTTCCTGAACGAAAAATTGTCCCCATTCCCAGCTTACCCTTAATACAATATAATGGAGCCCTGCATTGCGCGAGCATGCAGATCCCATTAACTTAAGTGAGGGTCTCTATGAATAACTTAGCTGTGGCATTAGTGCAAACCGCAATCGACCCTAATAAAAACAAAACCTTAGAGATGTTTTTACATTTGATAGCACAAGCACATGCAGACGGCGCGCAACTGGTCTGTTTGCCTGAATTGCATATGAGCCCCTATTTCCCTATCACTGAAAATTTGGCTCATTTTGACTTAGCGGAGAGCATCCCCGGGCCGACCACCGAAGCCCTGTCAAAAATCGCAAAAAAGCTTAATATCGTCATCGTTAGCTCCATTTTTGAGCGCCGTGCAGCTGGGCTTTATCACAACACCGCAGTCGTCATCGAGAAAGACGGCAGTATTGCAGGCATGTACCGGAAAATGCATATTCCCGATGATCCTGGCTTTTACGAAAAATATTATTTTACTCCTGGCGATTTAGGGTTTGAGCCCATTAAAACCTCAGTCGGAAATTTAGGCATTTTAGTCTGTTGGGACCAATGGTACCCGGAAGCGGCTAGAATTATGGCCTTAAATGGCGCTGATTTACTCATTTATCCTACGGCCATAGGCTGGCATAAAGATTCAGCAGCAGGTTATGAAAAGGATAAGGACGCATGGCAAATCATACAACGCTCTCATGCCATAGCCAATGGCTTACCTGTCGTAGTGATTAACCGAGTCGGGTTTGAGCCCGACCCTAATGGCCAACTCAATGGCACACAATTTTGGGGACATAGTTTTGTCTGTGGTTCACAAGGTGAGATCCTTGTTGAAGCCCAAGAAGACCCGAAAATCCTCCATGCACAACTCGATTTTAAACAGACAGAATTGACGAGACAATGCTGGCCCTTTTTACGGGACCGCCGCATTGATGCCTACCAAGAGATTTTAGCGCGGTACCGTTAATGTCCATTAATTATTGGTATAACGTTCAAGATAGCCTCCTAGGATTGGCCCTGCATGAATTCATTGCTAGCCATAAAGGCATAATCGTCATTGTTGCACCCGACACGCAAAAAGTAGACAGTCTACATGCTGAACTGTCTTTTTTTGATCCTAAACTTAACGTCTATCATTTCCCTAATTGGGAAACACTGCCTTATGATACCTTTTCACCACATGAAGATATTATTTCCAGTCGTTTAAGACTATTAGCAAAGTTACCGCAATTAACCGAAGGCGTGGTGCTTTTATCCGCCTCAACACTGGCTTATCCGCTCTGCCCTAAATCATTTTTACAAAAGAATAGTTTCGTGCTCTCCTGTGGCGAAATAGTGCAACTGGATGTATTGCGTGAACAATTGGTCGCAAGTGGCTATTATGCCGTCTCAGAAGTGTTTAGCCACGGTGAATTCAGTATCCGTGGTTCGCTCATCGATATTTTCCCCATGGGCCACAGTCATCCTTTTCGAATTGATTTATTTGATAATGAGGTGGAGTCGATACGGATTTTTGACGCCAATACGCAGCGATCCAGTGAAAAAATTAATCAGATTGAATTATTGCCAGCGCGAGAATTTTCTATAGATAAAGAAAGCATCACGCATTTTCGTGAAGCCTTTCGTGATACCTTTACGGGAGATCCCAGTATTTGTGATGTGTATCAAGCGATCAGTAAAGGCCATATTCCTTCTGGGATCGAATATTATTTACCGCTATTTTTTGACAAGATTGACAGGATTATGGATTACTTACCGCAGCACACATTGTGCATTACCTTAGGGGATCTGCAGAATCAGCTGATTCAATTTAATCAAGAAGTCAATAAACGTTATCAGCAATATGGTCATGATATTTTACGCCCCCTATTAAAACCTGAAGCCTTATTTCTAAAGCCTGAACAAGTCTTTACGCGACTTCAACCCTTTGAGCAATTACGCATCCAATTTGATAATACCCAAAAAGCGCCTACGTTTAACAGCGCGCCGCTTCCTGATTTGCGGATCAATACCAAACTTGCAGCGCCACTTTTACAATTAAAAAACTTTTTAGCGGAACATCCGCACTATCGCGTATTATTTTGCGCCGAATCTGCAGGTCGTCGCGAAGCCTTATTAGGGGTGTTATCGCCGTTAAAACTTAACTTGGCCCACTACGCAGATTGGAATGAATTTATTACCGATGATAAATTAATAGGCTTAGTGATTGCACCGCTTGCGCACGGCATGATATTGCCCGATCGCAAACTCATCCTCATCACTGAAACTGAAATTTTTGGTCAGCAAGTGGTCGCGCAACGACTCAGCAAAAAACGCACCCTAGATAGCCAAATGTGGGTCAAAAGTTTAGCGGAACTGAATATCGGCGATTTAGTGGTCCATATCGATCACGGTATCGGCCGTTATAAAGGGTTACAAACGCTTAAAGTGGGTGATATCGATGGCGAATTTATCTGCTTAGAATATGCCGAGAACGATAAACTTTACGTTCCCGTCTACGCACTTCATTTGATTAGCCGTTATAGCAGCAATGATGATCTGCTTATCAACTTAAATAAATTAGGCACACAACAATGGCAGCGCGCTAAACAAAAAGCGGCTGAGAAAATAAAAGATGTTGCCGCAGAATTGTTAGAGATTTACGCGAAACGTGAAGCAAGAAAAGGGTTTGCCTACCCCGAGCCTGATAGTCAATATTATGCCTTTACTAGCACTTTTTTATTTGAAGAAACACCGGATCAAGCGCAAGCCATCCAACAAGTGCTTAAAGACATGACCACGCCACGCCCTATGGATCGCTTAGTGTGTGGCGATGTAGGCTTTGGAAAAACAGAAGTGGCTTTACGTGCAGCCTTTGTCGCGGTGCAAAGTGGCAAGCAAGTGGCAGTGTTAGTGCCCACGACATTACTCTCGCAACAACACTTTGAGACCTTTTGTGATCGTTTTGCAGATTGGCCCGTGCATATTGCGCTACTTTCACGGTTTCGCACGTCTAAAGAGCAAGAAAAAGATCTAGCCGCACTGGAAGCCGGTAAAATTGATATTATTATCGGTACACACGCTTTATTAACTGATCGCGTAAAATTTAATAATTTAGGCTTATTGATTTTAGATGAGGAACACCGATTTGGTGTGAAACAAAAAGACAAATTAAAAACCCTGCGTGCAGAAGTGGATATTTTAGCGTTAACAGCAACGCCCATCCCACGCACCCTCAATATGGCCATGCATGGGATCCGTGATTTATCGATTATTGCGACGCCGCCTAAAAAACGATTAGCGATTAAAACGTTTGTGTCGCTAGAAAATGATGAAGTGATCCGTGAAGCAATTTTACGGGAAATCATGCGGGGCGGCCAAGTGTATTATTTACATAATAATGTCAGCAGCATAGAAAAAACCGTGGTGAAATTACGCGGCTTAGTCCCGCAAGCGCGCATACAGTTTGCTCATGGCCAAATGCGCGAACGTGAATTAGAAAAAATTATGGCTGATTTTTATCATCAGCGTTTTAATGTTTTAGTGTGTACCACGATTATTGAAAACGGTATCGATGTGCCCACCGCTAATACCATCATTATTGATCGTGCCGATAAACTGGGGCTATCGCAACTGCATCAATTGCGCGGCCGCGTGGGCCGATCCCATCATCAAGCCTACGCGTATTTATTTACCCCGCCACCTAAACTAATGACTTCAGATGCCCATAAGCGTCTTGAGGCGATTGCTGCGGTAGATGAATTAGGGATGGGTTTTACGCTCGCCACCCACGATTTAGAAATTAGGGGTGCTGGAGAATTCTTAGGGGAAGAACAAAGTGGTCATATTCAAGCCATAGGGTTTTCACTGTATATGGAATTATTAGAACGCGCTGTCGCCTCACTGAAAAAAGGTGAAACGATAGATGATATTTTGGCAACCAAAGAAGATTTTACCGAAATTAATTTGCAAATTCCTGCGCTCATTCCTGATACGTATTTACCCGATGTCCATGGTCGCTTAGTGTTATATAAACGCATAGCGAATGCAGAACACGATGAAGCCTTAAAAGAATTACAAGTTGAAATGATCGATCGTTTTGGTTTATTACCCACTCCCGTGAAAAATCTATTTGCGGTGACGGAGCTACAACTTAAGGCTAAACCTTTAGGCATAGCAAAAATTGATGTCAATAAAAAAGGCGGACGACTCGAGTTTGCTAAAAAAGTCCATATCGACCCGGCACGCTTAATTAGTTTAATCCAAAAACAAGCGCACATTTATAAATTAGAAGGCGCTGAAAAGCTGAAATTTACTGTAGAACTACCTGAGGATGAACAGCGGATAAGCTTTGTGGCCGAGTTATTAAAGCAATTAGGCGCGACTTAAGCCATTATATCTTTGCGATTTTTGAACGCGCCCCCGTTTGGGGTTCAAAAAGAGGATCTAAAATATTTAGGATACTATTGAAAACTCTTTTTAAATATTCTGCATCAGAATGATGATACTTTGAAAGATACTGGATCAGCTCGCACGCAAGATCACATTTTTGCTGAACATTAAATTCAGCAAAGTAATTACCCATCTGGTATATGTAATTATCATATATGATCTAAATGGATACTTTTAGACATTTCTGACTTAAATGGGAATATCTATAGGACTTACGAAAAATGCGGCTGTTAGGATGTTTTTTTGCTCATGGCTGTCGCAAAATCGCCAAAAAACACCCTAACAGCCGCATTTTTCGTAAGTCCTGATCTAGATTTATGGGGACTAAGCTTTACTATACCGCGTGACATCAGCTAGTCCTGCGTCCTCAAAGCCTTTTTTGCGTAACATACAGCTGTCACACTGGCCGCAGGCTAAACCTTCCTCACTGGCTTGATAACACGACACCGTTAAACTGTAATCGATGCCTAAAGCTATACCTGTTTGCAGCGTTTGTGCTTTGCTTAAATAGAGTAATGGGGTGTGTACAGTAAATGGCCTGCCCTCTATCCCGCTTTGCGTCGCTAGATTGGCCAAATGATTAAAAGCGGTAAAAAATTCCGGCCGACAATCTGGATAGCCGGAATAATCGACACTGCTCGCACCGATAAAAATATCTTGCGCGGGTAATGTTTCGGCAAGTCCGAGCGCAATGCTTAAAAATATAGTGTTACGTGCAGGGACATAGGTAATCGGGATCGCTGTTGCCGCCGCTTGAAAGTCCGGCACTGCTATGGATTTATCGGTTAACGCGCTGCCGCCAAATTGATCGAGCGCTAATTTAAACACCGTATGACTTTTCACCCCCATAGTTTGTGCAATTTTCTTTGCCGCATTAAGTTCAGCATTATGACGCTGGCCGTAATCAAAAGTCAGGGCATGACAGCTAAAACCTTGCGATTTTGCTATCGCTAAAGTAGTCGTAGAATCTAGACCACCAGAGAGTAAGACTAATGCAGGTGATAACATCTTGTTCCTCTTTTTTAATGCTGTGTTTAATCAGACAAAAATAATCTTTTAATTTTAAAACAATATTTATAATTGCGACACCGGATCAACCCCATTAGCGGCAGGTTGATGCGCCTTGAAATTTAACCGCGATAATGTTTCTAGTGCTGCGGCATAAATGCGGGGATCACTTTTAGTGCGTGTGACTAAACGACTGTAATCAAGCTTGCCTTGCCGTGCTAATAATTGATCGGCCAAAGTCATGAACGTCTGAGTCGGCTCATTACATAATAATATGACATCGCATCCGGCATAGAGTGCCATTTCGGCACGCTGATTCATTTCCCCAATTTCATCTAAAGCTTTCATGCGTAAATCATCGCTAAACACTAAACCTTGATAGCCCCACTGGTCGCGCAGCACCGTTTTCAACCAAAACGGTGAAAAACTAGCAATGTGGGGATCGATATTAGGATAGCGGACATGCGCAGTCATCAGGCCCGCAAGTTTAGGATGTAATAGTTCAAATGGCCGTAAATCTTGCGTCATTTGCGCATAGGTCCGTGGATCTTCAGGTAATTCCAAGTGCGAGTCTTTGCTCACATAACCGTGCCCGGGAAAATGTTTACCGATAGCAGGCATGCCGGTTAAGGCTAAACCTTTAATCAACGCATCGGCTAGTGAGATAAGGATGTCTGCATTCGAGTGAAAACTCCGATCCCCAATCACACTGCTTGCACCGTAATCTAAATCTAATACGGGGGTAAAACTAAAATCCACCCCGACTTCACCTAATTCAGTCCCAATAATATAACCGCAGGCCTGTGCGCAGGCTAAAGCGCCAGGCGCATTATCATCATACAGCTCGCCTAATTTGTGCATGGGCGGGATCAAAGTAAAGCCGGACCGAAACCGCTGCACCCGGCCTCCTTCATGATCCACACTGATCCGCAATGCAGGTGTCTTTATCGCCTTAATTTCGGCGATTAAATCTCCAATTTGTGATTTAGAGGTATAATTTTTACTGAAAATCACTATGCCGCCCACGCGTGGATGGCGTAACATTTCACGGTCGGCATCGGTTAAATAGGGCTGCTCTATCGAGACAAAAAGCGGCGCATAATGATCCAATTGCTTACTCCTCAAAGTCGTATATTATAGTTGATTATCCTCTGGACTTACGCCATGAAAAAGCTATTATACACCCGCCCTATCATCATGCTACGCACCTTAATCATCACGTTTACCACACTGACCTCTTTTTGGTGGGCAAAATTATGGGGTAAAGCAGACAGAGCCCGTACCGATCACATTATCCATCACTGGGCTAAATCCATACTGACGACTGTTGATGTCACGCTACATGTAGAAGGCGAAAAACCTAATTATATCCACCGTCAACCCTATATGATTATGAGTAACCATGCCAGTCTTTATGATATTCCTATTATCCTAGCGAGTCTTCCAGGCAGTATCCGCATGATAGCTAAACGCGAACTCTCGCATATTCCCTATTTTGGTACCAGCTTAAAACACAGTGAATTTATTTTTATAGACCGGCATAACCGCATCAAAGCCATAGAAGAGTTAAAAAAAGCAAGAAGTAAGATGCTTGATGGCATCGTAATTTGGGCCGCACCCGAAGGCACACGTACCCGTAACGGTGAACTCGGTCCTTTTAAAAAAGGAATTTTTAAACTGGCCCAAGAGATAGACGCCATCATTATTCCGGTCATGATCATCGGTTCACGGCAATTACTGCCAGCAAAAACCTGGGATTTTCATCCCTCACAAGATATTCATGTGCGTATCGGTAAACCCATCTATGCGTCTAGCGCGCATGAGCCTATACTCATACAGAATGTGCGACTAGCAATGATGGAATTATTATAAGGCTGGCCCATGGCAATTTTACAAATCATTAAAAGCCTATTGGCCGCAATTATAGGCGTGCGCAGTCAAAAAGAAGCAGAAACTGATTTCGCGCAAATTGATTACCGCTGGTATATCTTTTTCGCCTGTATTATTGTATTTATCGTGATAGGATTATTAATGGTGGTCGTCAGATTAGTGATTTAAAAGGGGACGTTTATGCTGATGAGTTTTTTCCACGGCATTGTGTTGGCTTTTGCCTTAATCCTTCCTTTTGGCCCACAAAATATTTTTCTGTTTAATATCGGCGCAATGTATCCGCGCTATAGCCATGCCCTACCGGCTTTAATTACCGCCGCAGTTGCCGATTCCGCATTAATTCTGTTGGCAGTATTAGGTGCATCGGTCTTATTATTAGAATTTCCGATGATTAAAACTACCTTGATTATCCTCGGCGTGTTGTTTCTTCTTTATGTAGGTTGGTCTATTTGGGTGAGCGTTCCGGTCATAGAGACCGGGAAAAATGAAAGGGTTAAGACCTGGCCGGTTAAAAAACAAATTTTGCTTGCGGCCTCATTTTCGCTACTTAATCCGCATGCTTTAATTGATACGATAGCGGTGATAGGCGTGACGGCATTTACTTATCAAGGCAGCGATAGGGCTGTATTTACGCTAGCCTGTATCATAGTGTCATGGGTATGGTTTTTTAGTTTGGCGTATATGGGGAGAAAAATATTACGCGCTAAACCTAATTTTTATAAGATCTTTAATCGGATTTCAGCAGTGTTAATTTGGGGCAGTGCAGCGCTTTTAATTTATCAGAATTTTTTTAGCGCCTAACAGGAGCTCCCCAACAATTGGAGCCCCTGTAAACCTTATCATTTAAAACCAGTCTTTAGAAATTTCACCGGTTACAGAAACGTCCAATCTAACATTCTTTCCATTCTTGTCATGGGCCTTAACATCATAGCAATCACCTTTGAATTTGATTTTGGTGATATTGACATAACCGGCATCCATCACTTTCTTGGCAATTTCTGCAGTGTTCAACACTTTAATACTTGCAGTTTGAACAGGAAGGTTAGGATGAGCTGGGTCTATGGTTAATTCTAACTTTTTACCTGCAGCATCAAGCGTCTCTACTTTATAAGTGCCATTGCTGCCTAACTCTACTTCTTTGATGTAGTTGTAACCAGAATCATTTAACTTAGTCAATAAAGTCATCATATCCATTGCAGGTGCAGCTGATGGCGCTGCTGACGGCACTGCTGAAGGCGCAGCACTTGAATTAGAGGGTGCAGGAGACGCTAAAGTAACGGCAGGAATTGCCAATAAACCGGTTAACAGTGTGATTTGTATATATTTTCTTATTGTCATGTTGAACTCCAAAATATTTTTAACTTACTAACTAAGTTTAGTGGAGCACTTATGGGTGTCAATTAACTATAAACAAACTGACCTATACCCGTAGCGCTTCTATTCAGTTATAATCTGCCAACCTAATATGAATGAAGTAGTATTCATGACCGCCACCGCATATAACGTTATCCCCATTGTGATCCCAGCTTATGAACCTGATCAAAAGCTCATTAACCTAGTACTCGCCTTAAGATCGGAAGGATTTCCGTTAATCATCGTGGATGATGGTTCAGGGCCCGCCTTTGATACTATTTTTAACGCTTTAGCAGCCCCCAGCGTAACCTTACTCCGGCATGATCACAATTTGGGCAAAGGCCAGGCACTTAAAACCGCTTTTAACCATATTCTTAAATCTCATCCTCAGAGTCTAGGCGTCGTCACCGCCGATGCTGATGGTCAACATTTGCCGGTAGATATTATCCATGTGGCTAAAGGACTCATAGAACAACCGCAACATTTAATCTTAGGCTGCAGGCATTTCACTGGGAAAATTCCTTTGCGATCTAAATTGGGTAATATGCTGACTCGAGCGGTATTCTCTGCCTTAATTGGCAAAAAAATAACCGATACCCAAACCGGTCTGCGCGGTATTCCGACGCATCTGATGCCAGCGTTACTGAATATTCATAGCAAAGGCTATGAATATGAGTTAGAAATGCTGATTTATGCCGTATCGCACCATATTCCTATTACGCAATTACCGATTGCCACTATTTATGAAAATAATAATGCCTGCTCGCACTTTAATCCGCTAATCGACTCGGTCAAAATTTATTTTGTATTTTTGCGCTTCTCAGGCATGGGTTTAATTACTGCACTTGTCGATTTCTTAGTATTTACTTTATTTTTTATGTTTTCGAATACAATCTTTTTAAGTGAGTGTCTGGCACGCGGTAGTGGTGGATTATTTAGTTTTGTTGCCGGTAAGCATTTAATTTTTAAGTCTAAGGGCAGCTATCAAGGCGAGCTGCTTAAATTTTTCTTGTTATGGAGTATGTTGTTATTGAGCTCATACATGATGATCTTAGGCGCACATGCCTTAGGATTTAATATTTATGTGAGCAAAATCATTACTCAAATCTTGCTGGTGGTGGCGAGTTTTTCTATCCAACGGATGTTTGTTTTTCCGTATCGGCCACAGACCTCAACGGAATAATTGCGCCAAGGCACGGCGCTTACGGTGCTTCCAGTGACCCCGATGATACGCATCGCTTGCCAATAAAGGCAGCACGGAAGTCGCTTCTGCAAACACCATTTGCTCATTCACAACACAGACCTTACCCCAGGAATGCGCTTCTTGCAGCGTCGAGCTGCTGCATGCGCCATCACGCGCATCCGCTACGGTGATTTGCACGGCATATTTATGCATGCCTACCGGTTTACCCAATAATTCTGCACAGACCACAGTATCCTGAGCAAAGTTTTTAGGCACGCCGCCACCTATCATCAACAAGCCGGTGGTCTCGTTCATAATTTTAATGTCGGTCAATTCCCGAAAGTCGCGGATAGAATCTAAGGTTAAATGCTGCTCCGGGCGATTCGCCTGGTGCATGACTAAACCAAAGCCGGCACTGGAGTCGGTAAACGCGGGGCAGAAAATGGGAACATCGTGGGTAAACGCGAGCTCCACCAAGGAGTCTTTTTTCTTCGCATGAGTCGTTAAATAGCGGCCCATTTCATAGATAAATTCCCTGGAACTCGTGGGTTTAGCAGGCAAGCTATCCGCTATGGCTTGTATCGTTTTATCGCAGTGTTGCAGCTCTTCTTCATCGATATAGGTATCGTAAATACGATTAATGTATAAATCACGCAGCTGGGTATCATCAGCGCTAATCTCGCCTTGATAATGCTTAAAGCCCAGGGCTTCGAAAAAATCCATATCCACAATACTAGCGCCTGTCGCAACAATGGCATCCACCATATTATATTTGATCATATCTGAGTAGATATTCATGCAGCCACCTGCTGAGGTTGAGCCCGCCAGGGTCAAAATGATCGCACAATCGGGATCACTTAACATTTGATTAAAAATTGAAGTGCCACGCGCCAAGTCTCGGGCCGTAAAAGACATCTTACCCATCCCTTCAATAATCGGCCGGGCATCAAATTGGCTGATATCAAGGTGTTCAACTAAAGTATGTAATAGTTCTTTTTTTGGATTATTTTTAGACATGGTCGGCCCCACAAACTAGCGTGTTAAAGAGGGGTACAGCATACCAAAGAATGACTGGAAGTGAAAGGTTATTTGCTAGTAAGATGATTGTATATAAGTGTTGGTTTGCTGGGTATGATTAAGCGAATTATTGTCTGAATTATGAGTAGTATTGTTAGTAGTCTCGTGCCGCGCGCCCTTAAGCTCACGATCTATGTTCGATGTCATTGAGGACACAGTCGCTGCACCATTGACTGCACTATCGAACTGGGATTTAGCAATTTGTACAATAGTGGGATTGACGTTCTGATACAAGGTTATGGCACCCAACATCAGATCTTCCTGTAAAAAATTAAATAAAGGCTCTATTACTTTAGCTAATTTGCGCTGCCCCAAAATACTGGAGGTACTGTAATGCAGCATATAAGGCAATATCGAGTAATACACTTTAATTTTCTCTTTACAACTTGGCGGTTCAGATGACTTTGGATTGATAAGTAGAGTAAGCCATTGTGCCAGCTTGCTACTTTCCGCATGCTTAATCAATTTAGTCTGGGACGCATACGTACTGGCAAGTGTGTGTAATGCATTCATGTGTGCCCGAGTAAACTGGTTACCGTTTACTTTCTCAAGCGCTAAGTCTAAGTATGCGCAATGATTACTCTTGAGTACTTCAACAAAGCTGGTTTTATTTATTTGCCACAGGTACAGCAAATTAAAATTAGCAGGATTTAATTGCGCTACCGTCACGACTACTTTATCTGTGGGTGAGAGCCAAGCAAAATGACAACGCAAAAACGACATCGTAGCGTCGGTATTCTTGACAGGGTGATCGGGCCAATTAGGCCAAAATTTAGTTTTCAAGTGAATAAATTCATCTGCGGTAATAGGCTTTAAGCTCACATTTTTTTGATAAGCTTGATAAAGTAGTTCAGTCGTATCCGCACCCGTTAAATAAGGCCGTAAAAATTGAAACAATGGCGCTGTTTTATGAGAACATTCATGCAATAAATAGTGCGTTATTGCTTGTTGCTCGACTACAGGGATTTGACTAAAGCTGCTATGCAATTTAGGTAAGCGCTGCAGTGCCTGGGGCATCAGTTCAACATTTTTTCTAGAAATTGCCGCAAGCAGCAAAAAATCGATATTCTGACGTGTCGTATCATCCGTACTGTTGAGGTATGATCGAATGTAGGTGCGTATTTGTGGCATCGCTTCAGGAATAACGATCAATTGCAGTGCCTCGTCAAAAGACAGTGCTGACTCTGGCAGATTGGTCATAAAAGGGAGCAGCAAATCATCTACCGACTCGCCATGGGTACTGTTTTGTGGAGAAGCATCAATCTGACTTCGACCAGCAGAAAGTACAGGCTTTGTAATAATAGATTTTCTTTCACGCTGTGCTTTGAGGTATTGATCAACATCTACTGCAGGGATAACAATATAATTCTCTTGAATAACTGCATTATAAAACGGAGCGTAGCCTCGCAATACCGAGAAAAAATCGCTCAACAATATAGAATCATCGTTCTTAAGACTCAGTTCATAATGGACATGCTGAGGATCCTGCTCGATTTTTGCTTCTTCTAGATTTTCCTTGATAAGCGCATAGGTGACGTTGTTTTCTTGCTCGCTATTATCACGCCCAAATCCGCCTAAATCTGAACGAAAATCTGCAAAGCCTGCACTTTTGATGAGATCTAAAATCATTGGTAAACCTTAAAATTAAAAATAATTGTATTTTAACAAGAGGATAAAGATTTAATTATAACGCATAAAATAATTATCGTGATTGATAATTTATTTCTGGGAGAAAAGAATAGGGATTAACGTTTTACTCGCCCCAAGAGGCCCACTTCTCATCGATGTCTTTTTGCAATTGCTCACGTTTAATCTTGAGCGCTTTAATTTGCGTTCTATCGGTATTAGAGTAAAAATCAGGATCGGCCATTTCGGTATCAATTTCTTTTAAGGCCTGCTCGAGCTGCTCGATTTCTCGTTGCATTTTACCATTCATATTGCTCGGAATGGCTTTGGCTTCTCTTTTAGGGGCATTTTTAGCGGCTGCTTTCTCGGACTTTTCTGCACGTACTTTGCTGCGATTCAAATAATCCTCACCGGCTGCATTTAAATACTCATCGTAACTGGCCGTAATGTCTTCTAAGCCATGCGGCGTGAGCACAATTATCCTTGTCGCTAAGGCACGGACAAAATCGCGATCATGGCTGACAAATAAACAGGTGCCAGGATAAGCTTTTAATGCTTTGGCTAAGCCACTGATGGCTTCCAAATCCAAGTGGTTGGTGGGTTCATCCATGACTAACACATTAGGCTGAGTAATCATTAGGCCGCCGATCAATAAACGCGCCGCTTCACCGCCCGATAGTTGTGACACCTGTTTATGAGCGTCATCGCCGGAAAATAGCATTTGCCCTAACACACTGCGGACTTTATCGCGCATATCATGTGGGGCTTTATCTTCTAGAAAATGAAATAAGGTTTGATTGCCATGGAGTTGCTCATGATGATCTTGCGCAAAATAGCCCACTTGGACTTCATGCCCCCAATCAAATTTTCCTTCATCAGCCGGCAATTCATTGACGATAATTTTCAGCAAGGTTGATTTACCGATCCCGTTAGCACCGATAATGGCGACTTTTTCGCCCCGCAATAATTCGACACTGACGCGATTTAATACCGTTAACTCACCAAACGATTTTTTTATGCTATCTAAAGTAACGACGCGTTTACCTGTAGGACGCGCTTGTTTGAACGAAAAATAAGGCGCGCCCCGATTAGTCATTTTAATT
>Ga0206861_1012_pt1 | contig 16678 bp, 9 predicted proteins | sample Alteio_BWOrgCont_45_FD_152617 | JGI IMG/M metagenome (GOLD analysis project Ga0206861, IMG submission 152617) | Enriched cells from forest soil in Barre Woods Harvard Forest LTER site, Petersham, Massachusetts, United States -... | ecosystem: Environmental > Terrestrial > Soil > Temperate forest > O... | reverse complement strand
TCTGAAAAAAGATTTTCAGCAACTCCAACATTTGCAAAACCGAGTCGTTGTCTCGAATGTTGTGTTTGAGCCGCCATTCGGCAACTGCCTGTTCAAAGTTGTTTTTTTCTTCGCTCACAGCAATAAATCCGATTTTGTCTCTTTTGTGGGTTGCGCCGCTTTCTGCGGTTGCGGCAATAACGTCCCGCGAACGGATTCCAGTTCGTCATAAAATTTGTGCTGCCAGTTCTCAAGCCGTCCTCGGTTAAAAAAATCAAAATTGGGATTTGTAGCGGCGACGGAAACGGTCAGGTCGTGCCGGTTCAAATCGGCAACGATCCAATCGTAAAGTTTCGGCATGACGATTTCCTTCGCGTCCAGTTCTTCAAGCAACCGCTTTCGCGTGTCGCTGCGCTCGTAGTTGGCGAATTTGTCGGACAACGCCTCATTTTTGACGACGAGGTAGCTGGCTTTGCGGTTGAGCTGGTCGGTGATGTTGTGAATCTGCTCCAAGCTGTCGGTTTCGTGATTCACCGGCATGATGAGATTCAACGAAGCATCCAGTTCTTTCAGCAATTTGAAAATCCGCACCTCTTCAAAATAATCGAGAAAGATGTCGGTCGAGGCCGCGCGGCAGTCCATGACAACCAAATCCGTTTTGCCAAGCATGGCAAAAACCGAATCAATTTCTGTCAGTTCTTCAATATCAAGAAAAACCGCTTCGGGATGGAAACGCTTCAGCGTCGAATTTTCATTGTCCGTATCAACGGCGATGTGGGCGATGCCGTTGTCCTTGAGATACTGAACGAAATTAACGGCGAAGAAACTTTTGCCGACTCCGCCCTTTCCGTTGATGATGGCATTGAATTTTTTTTGCATGTGATTTTGAGTTAAAGGTTTTTTGAATTGGCGATGCGCGGGCCTCGTTTGCGCCGCGACCACGGGCCGGGAAAACGCTCGCGCTGTTCTCGCAACGTCGCTTCAATTTTTTCGGGTGACGGCAGCGCCGGCTGAACTTTTGACGGCGAATTTTTGGGTGGGCGTGACTTGTCGGAACGGCCAGTTTTTTCACCAAGCACGTCTCGGCAAAACCTATACACCGCATCGAGCGAAACGATTATTTTCTCCTCGGCCAAAATTAGCCGGATGTCGTCGTAAGCGGCGCGGCGCGCACGGAGTTCCTTGATTTGCGTTTTGAAGGGAAGCAACTGCGCCAGCTTGGGCGGCAGTTCGGGCTTGTAGCCGTTGGCGCGTTTTGTCAGCCGAAGCATGATGTCGTCGGATGGACTCGGTTCGCTCATAAACATCTCAAAACATCCTCAAAAAACTTTCAAAAATACTTCAAAAACTTTTCACGCGGATTTGGTGAAAACTTTCAAAAAAACATCAGAACCAAAATCATCTAACAGCGTTAGAGGTAAAGCGTGCCATGAAAAATTACGGTTTAGCGTCGTATTCATACGCTTCATCAAACCACATTGTTGCCAGTAACATTGTGATGAAATCATCACAACTTTGCCGGATGCGATGAGCTAAAAAGGGATGTGCTATCCACCAAGACACAATGCAACTTGAGCAATGCGGAAAAATACTTCCGAGAGCATTTGCAACTGGGCGATTATTACAGCCAAGAAAATGCCGTGTCAGGCGAATGGACTGGAATCGGGGCAAAGCAGCTTGGACTTGAAGGCAGGGTGAAAGAGGAGCAATTCATAAAACTTTGCCACAATCAAAATCCACAGACCGACGACCTGTTGACGCAACGGATGAAAACGACGCGATGGGATTCTGAAAAAATGACAAATGTTGCCAATCGTCGGATTTTTTACGACTTCACCTTTTCACCGCCAAAATCAGTTTCGATACAAGCCTTCATTGCCAAAGACAGCCGGATTTTGGATTCGCATAATCGTGCAATTCAGATCGCGGTGAATGAATTACAGCATTATGCCGGAACACGGATTCATCAAGGACTGAAAATTTCGGAACGCCTCACCGGAAACGTCGTCTGCGCCATGTTCCGCCACGAAACTTCACGCGCTCTTGATCCGCATTTGCATACCCATTGCGTGATGTTCAATGCCACGTTTGATGAAACTGAAAACCGTTGGAAAGCACTTTCCAATTACGAAATGCTGCAAGCGCGTAAATTTGCGGAAAACGTCTATTACCACGAACTTGCCCGCGACCTGCGGCGATTCGGCTACGAGTTTGAAAACAAGCCGCGCGGCGATTTTGAAATCAAAGGCGTATCTCGTGAACTACAATCTCGCTTTTCAAAACGTCATAACGAAATTGATGCCAGCATCGAACGGCTGCTGAAAGAAAAGCCGGAATTGGCGAAGGGCAATTTGAAGGTGCTGCGTTCTCAAATCGCGCAAGCGGAGCGCAGTCGGAAAATGTCGGGGATTGCATTGCCTGAACTTCAACGCCTGTGGGACAGCCAGCTCACCGGCGAAGAAAAACAGTCGTTGCAAAAACTGGCTCGTCAATCGAAAACAAAAATTCAATCGCCGTCACTGACGGCGCAAGCCGCAATCCGATGGGCGGAAGAACATTTGTTCGACCGCCGTTCCGTCGTCCGCGAAAACGAAGTTTGGAGCGCGGCGTTGGAGCGTTGTCGCGGAGCGGAGTTGACTGTTCAGGACATCAAAGCGGCGGGGCAGGAACGCAATTACATTCGCAATGAAGATGCTCCGTCAAAAATTACGACGCGGGAAATTTTGGGCTGCGAATGGGAAATTGTCTGCCTCGCCCGCGATGGTCGGGGGAAATTCACGGGGTTCAATCAGTCTCACAATCTTTCCAATGAGCTAATGCCGGATCAACGCGCCGCCGCCGAAAAAATATTGTCGTCACGCGATTTTGTGACGCTGTTCTGCGGCGGCGCTGGAACGGGGAAAAGCCATACACTGCGGGAAATTGGCAACGGCCTGAAAGCTGCCGGTCACAATTCCTACGTCATCGCGCCTCAACGCCAGCAAGCCATTGACTTGAAGAAAAGTTTTGCCGATGCCAAAACCGTTTCGGAATTTCTGGCGAAACGGCAGATGATACCTGGGTCGGTGGTGATTGTGGATGAAGCCGGACAAATCGGCGGAAAACAGATGCACGAACTTTTGAGTTTCGTGCAAGCGAATGTTGGCCGTGTCATTCTTTCCGGCGACACGCGCCAGCATGGAGCGGTCGAAGCCTCGGACGCCCTGCGCGCGATTGAACGGTATGCGGGTCTGGAAGCGGCGCGACTGACGAAAATTCGTCGGCAAAATCCAAAGGCTGGCGAAACTAAGTCCGAGCGGAAGCGTATCAAGCAATACCGAGCGGCGGTTCGCAAGGCGCAGCGCGGCCAATATGCCGAATCATTCGACCGCTTGGAAAAACTCGGCGCGATTGTCGAATGTCGGACGATTGACGAGCAACGCGAACGGCTGGTCGCGGATTATTTGACGTTGGCGGAAAAGGAGAAATCCACCGTGATTGTCTCGCAGACATGGGGCGAGATTCACGAGATCAATGAGCGGATTCGTATCGGACTACGAAAGGCTGGACTGATTGAAAAGGCTGATTCGACCGTGACGGCGTTTGCACGGCTTGATTTGACTGATGCCCAAAAGCGTGACAAGCGATTTTATCCAGACAATGCGGTGATTGTCTTCAACCGCGCGACGAGGGATTTTGCCAAAGGCGAAGTCGGCAAGCTGCTGGCCGCAACGCCGACTCATTTGCTGGTCAAAGGAGAAAAGAAAGAGCAAAAAGTTTCCTTCAAATTGTTGAACCGGCTCACGGTTTGTCAGCCGGTTGAAATGCCGCTCGCCAAAGGTGACCGATTGCAACTCAAGGCCAATGCGCCGTCGCTGGGCGGCAAGGAATTGATTAACGGCGAATTGGTGACGGTGGCCGGTATCAATCCAAAAGGGGAGATTCATTTGAAAGATGGGCGAATCCTGCCCGAAAAATATCGGGAGTTCGTGCGCGGCTACGCGATCACGTCTTACGGTTCACAAGGTAAAACCGTCGAACACGTTCTGTTCTCCGATTCATCAGTGAAGGCGGCAACGAATAATCAGCAATGGCTCGTCACGATTTCGCGGGGAACGCGGGCGGTCAAAATTTTCACACCGGACAAGGCGCAGTTGCGTGAGAACGTCGGGCGCTTGGGCGACCGCGAACTGGCGATTGAATTTGCGAAGCAAGATTCGGCTCAAGCGCGGCGTGTGCCGCCGCCTGTTCGCAAATATATCGCGGAACTGATTCAAAGCCGCCGTTCCGAAACGGCTCAAATACCAATTGAAAAGATTGATTTATGGAAACACAAACAAACTCCCCGAATGACGCCGCAACGGACGCATGGGAGAAGAATTTGACGTGCTGGCGCACAGCTTCCGGCCCGCAATGCCTGCGCGCGGAAACAGCATCCGAAATTCATCTTTTCCCCTATGGCTATTTTCAGCACGCAAAATTTAGCCGCGATGGAAGCAAAGATGTCGTTCAGATTCGATTTCAAGATCAAACCATAATTGCCAAAGGAAAGGGTTTAGAGCCGCTTTGTGATGCACTTGCACGCCTTGCTGTCGAACGAATCAGGGTGCGGCCAGAAAAATACGAAGGGCTAGGGAAAAATGAAGGGATTATCGAGGTCATTGAAATAGAAAAGTCAGCCAAAAAAGATTAGCCTGTCACGAACGCGGCGTCTATTTCACATTGCTACGATGCGTCTTGGCAAAAAATCTGGAGCGAGTATTCTGGTCTAAATTTGCGCTCCCGTAGCTCAAATGGATTAGAGCTGCCGTTTCCTAAATGGCAGATCCCGGTTCGATTCCGGGCGGGAGCACCACTTTTTTCCTTCAAAAATTCGGGCCTCAAATCTGATACCGCATTTGATACCGTTTTGATTTTTTAGCGTGCAAAATGGTGAATCAGAGTTAAAAGTCGAGTCGCAGTTGCCAGCCAAAAAACCGAGAAAATGCCAATGAAATCGAGGGGAATATACGATAGATAATGAAAGGTGTTTTTTCAAAAAAACGGTTGACTTAATTTAACGGCCATATCGCATATCATCAACAACCTTTGAAACCGCAAAAAGTTGTTCTGTAAAATCTGGAAATCGAGTGCTAAATTCTCTGACGGCTACAAGGCCAACATTGATGTCTTTCAGACGTGACTTGTCCGCATTTTCGCCGGACACAAAACTTATTAGATAGCGCAATTGAACTGCAACGTATTCAAGAGGACTGCAAGTAGGATGTTGTTTGAGCAAAGATTCACATTCTTGCAAGGCTTGTTCGATTATTTCTTTTTCATTCATGGTTCTTCAATATGGGTGAAAAAGATTGGGATGCGGATTAAACAGTTGAATTTCACCGCCTTCAACGGGATCCAAGTGGTTTGAATGCCCCCCCCTGCATAACAGATCTCCCTCCGCTTCGCTCTTGAGGCACGCTCCGCTCGGTCGTGAGTAACTGTGGAAACCGTATCAGTTCGTAACACATAGACCAAGCCGTTTCGTAAGTAGAGTTGCCACAGATTGAGTTTCATAACGACGAATCAAAGGACATGGACATCATCCAATTCAATCGCAAAGCCATTTTGTTGCTCAATGAGTGTCATTTCCACAGTTAAATCGGAACGCCCTTCTTCCTGCGTCCAAAGCGGCATGGCGATTGACCACTGCCTCGGTCTGGCATTTTTAACCTCAACCACGTTCATCAATCCGAAGCCGTCGTCCGGCGGCGGTATCAACTTTCTGCCGTAGTCAGCCACGGCGGTTGCCATGTCCTTTGCATTAAGTCGGACACCGCGCGTCAGGGTTTCCAATTCAGCATATTTGCCCGCCACTAGATATGTTATCACTTGGCGAACTGATTCTTTTAGTTGTTCATTCATATTTGAACCTCATGGGTTGGCTTGGACACGATTACCTGGGATGCGTGTTACTGTCGAGGGCGTAACGCCGATACTTTGGAAGTAAGCATCCGCTTCGCTTAAAGCCTGTTGAATTTGTGCTTCGGAATATCCTGCAGCACGCAAGGAATTGGCAGCAACTGCACGTTCGGCGGCATAGGTTCCGCCACCGGCCATACGTTGAGCTTGTGTTGCGAAATAATGAGGCGTTCCAGCGGCGGTTGAAGGCCCTGGCAGTTGAACGCCGGGCGCAAGTTGAGTATCGTATCCCGGAAGGTCTCTTACTGCCGCATCTTGAATAACATGATGAGCATCTTTAAGACCGGCAGCACGAAGCTCACCTATCGGCGTTGTTATTTTAGCGGTAATGCTGGGCACTTCCCCCATGCGCCCGACGTTGCCAATTTCACCACCCAGAAACACAGTTGCCACATTGAATGTAGTATAACCAGCCCGATATGCTCCAGAGTTGTTAGCGCCCCCGGCAGACAACTCTGTGGAAACTTGTCCCAACTGTTCCATTGACCCGCCATAATTATTATACGCGAAATTTGGCGCGACTGGGCTGACGATTCCGTAGCTGGCCATTGCTGCAACATCATAGGTTGTTTGCGCTGCCCCCCTTATACTGTTGCCGAACGCCTCCGTTTGCTGACCGTAATTTCGATAAGCCCAATCTGGTGCGACCGGTGAAGACACGGCATAGCTCATCGCATACAATGTGTTGTTAATGAAATTGGCCGCACTCGAGAGCGCGTTTCCGGCGCTTACAGTCGCACCTTTTCCAAGCCTGCCATCGGGGTCAAAATAATTGATGCTGTCACCGCCACAGAAACTTTGCCCGTTGGGATCGAGGTCGTTGGGCATCGGGTCAAACGACAGCCATTGACCGGCCACCGGGTCGTAATATCGGTTATGCAGATAATAAAAGCCCGTCACGTCCACTGCGTGACCGCGCCAGGCCGAAGAATGTGCCAAGTCCACGCCGTTACCGAACGCGACCGGACGGTAGCCCGGCACAGCCCCGTAGCCGGTGGGTCGGGCCAGAGTCCAATACGGCACTCCGTTGGTCTCTTCTGCCAGCACGTTGCCACGGGCATCGCTGATGACCGGATCAAAGGTGTTCTGATACGGTGATACGCCTTCAAATCCGCCGACGCCATTCAACCCACCGTATTGGCCGTTCAAGTCGGGGCCATAAAGCTTCCAGGTGGTCTGAATACTGGGCGATGACTCGTCTTGCAGAAATTCCTGTTGCGGCGCAGCCGTCAGCAAGACCCCGAGTTCAAGACATTCCGTTTGCGGGTCGTAGTAGGAACTGAGCACCTGCGGGGGCACAACGGACGGCACGCCATTGGAAACCAGGATGGTCGTGGTTGAAATCCGCCGATTCAACCCGTCATAGACCGCCGACCAGTTGAAGCCGTAATTATTGGTGTTGCGCTCCATGACCAGATGCAAGCGGCCTTTTGCATCCCAAGAAAGGGTCTGCGTCCGGTTGGTGGCGCCGCTGGCATTGCGATAGACCCGGTTGGTGATGTTTCCGGCGGCGTCATACTGGTCGGAAGCGACCTGATAGGTGATGTTGTTGGTAAATGAATTCGTGGCCGAGGCGGTGAAAAATCCGCTCGGATGCCGGGCGTTGATCTGCAATTGGTGCGGCCCTTGCGGGAGTTCCAAAAAGGTTCGCCATTGCATGTTGTTGGTGCCGACGTCCAGAATTTGAATCGGCTGGCTGTCCAAATAGGCGGACAGGGTGGACTGGCCGTTGACTTTGCCGTAGGCGAGAAAGCCGATGGCGTTGTTCGTCTCCGTGTTGACCCGGGAAAAGGCGTCAGTGAGACCGCTCCACCACAAACCGAAACTCGCGCTGGTGGGACCGGCGGTGGTCAACGCGCCGGGGCCGCCCGCGACGCCCCGGTCGTAGATAAATGAATTAGTCCAGGTCGAAGCGGCATTAAGGTTTAACTGCTCCTGATTCAAACGGCGGCTCAGATTCGCGTAGCCATAACTGCGGTTGTCGGTGAAATCGCCCCGGATAAGCGTGTGCGTCGTCAGCAAGCCATCCCCGGAATAACCGAGCGTTTCGCCCAATTCCGAAGCGGCGTTCACCGTGGTGTTGATCGTGAGTGGCCGGCCTTCGCCATCGCGAGAAGTGAGGGTGGTGACGCGGTTGCCCACGAGACGGTTGGTCAGCAATCCGGCGGTGTCGTAACTATATGCGCCACTGCCAGTGGGATTGCCTGCATAGATCAAAGACCCGTCGGCCTGCCAGCCGAAGCCGTAGTTTGCCCCACCTACTGCCAATTGGGTGCGCCTGCCGGTGGCATCCCAGCTTTGACCTGCGGCATATGAGACGACACCATTATCCGTAACCGTTTCCGACGCCAGTTGGCCGTAAGGGTCAAAGGCACGCTGCACCGAGGTCGCGGGGCCGGTGTTGGTGCTGGCAAAATTGCTCGGCATAATTGACGAGATAACCGCGCGGTTCAAATTGCCAGGAGGTGGTAAGGTTCTGCTCCGGCAGCAAGCCGGTGGCGACCCGATTCGTGACGCGCAGCCAGTCGTCGTAAGAATAAATATTGGTGGTCGAACGGCCATCCACTTTGGCTTGCAACCGCCCGGCAAATGGACTGGTGCTGGCAAAATAAGCATAGGTATTGGTTCGGGTGCCGGAACTGCCGCCCCAACTCCAATCGGCAATCACCTGTCCGGCGTTGTTGAACGCAGCCAGCATTTGCAGGCTGCCCGGCACGGTTCGGTTGGTGAGATCACCCATTGGGTCATACCCGTAGGTCGTCTGAGCGCCGTCCCGGTCGGTTTTGCCGGTGAGCCGGTTCAGGCCGTTGTAACTGTAGCTGGCGGTAGTCCAAGTGGTCACCGCACCGCTCACGGAAGAATCGTGTTGCTCGGCCACGAGATTGCCAGCGAGGTCAAACTGGCTCAACCCGAATTCATTGACTCCGTCGGAAGGATAAGCCACGGCCAGCACGGTCTGGCCGTCGTTGTTGACGTAAATTGTGTTGGTGATGGCCGTGGTTCCCGATCCGTCAACCGTGGTGACGCTGTGATAATCCGGCGTGTATGCGAGGCTCTGCTGCCGGATCAGCGCGCCCGAAGAACTGAAGATTTCGGTTTGCGTGGGACGACCGATGGGGTCAAAGGAAGTGACCGTGCTTTCTCCCGCCGCATTAACATTGGTTAAAACCAGTCCGGCAGCGTCGTAAAAACAGGTGATGGCTTGTTGCAGCGTGTTGGTGACATAGGTGATGTTGGTGCTCGGAGTCATGCCGCTGCCCGCAGACAATGTCACCGTGACGACGACCGGCCCCGCCCTGACTTTGGGACGATCCAGTCCGTCGAAGGTGTTGGTAAATATGTTACCCCCCTCATCCACCAACTGGATGACATTGCCGCGCCGGTCAAGCTGCGTCATGTTGGTGGCTTCAGGCACGCCTGCCGCTGAATAGAAAGTGCGCGTGATGATGCGGTTGACATCATCATAAGTCATCTGCCAATAAGCGCCATTGCCTTGAATTTCCTGATTGATACGGCCATCCAGATAATAACGCCACGCATTGGTCGAGCCATCGGCATTGCGACGGAATTTCGGCAGGCCATTGGTGGCATAGCCGATGGTGGTGACACCGCCCAAAGCGTTGGTATAGGCGCTGAGCATTCCGCCCGGCTCATGGGCAAATCCTTCGCTGCTGAGTAGCGTGACTCCATTAGTGTCCAGGTGTTTCCGTTGAACCAACTGGCCGATTTTGTCCCAGATGTTGGTCGTCATCGCCCCGCGCGGGTCAACGGTCAGCGTCAGATTGCCAAACTTGTCATACTGACTGAAAGTTTGCGCGTAAAGATTGTAACCGGCGGGAGCCTCGACACCGGTGCCTTGGGCATTGGCCTCGGCACGCCAATTGATTTCAGTCGTCAGCCTGCCTGCGCCGTCGTAATCGAACCACTGGTAATTTTCCGGATTGGCCTGCGGCCCCTGATACCAGTTTAATTCGCCGTTGTCGTCATAATAGGCAAATTCTGAAAACATCGAAACAGTCTGGCCGGCGGCAAATACTTCATGGGAAATCGGGCGGCGCATCGCATCGTAACCGAATTCCGTGGTTTGACCGGCGGCATCCGTCCGCTGCACGATCTCACCCTGATTGTCGCAGGTGAAATAATTCGTCACCGCCGGATCGCCAGTGCCGGTGAATTGCACGGACTGGTTGAGATACCCGCGCCCGTCAAAACTCCATTGGTTGGTCGCCGCGTCCGGCGAATTGACGGCGCGGATTTGTTGCAGCAGCAAACCGAAGGCCATGTTGGTGATCGTGAGACTGCCGTTTTGCACCACGTTGGTGGCGTTGCCATAGGAATATTGATTGGTGATGGCAGGTGTGCCGCCGGGCGCGAAGATAACGAATTGAGGCAGATAGGGATATTGCGGGGTATAGACCGTCTGGACTGAATTGCCAATGGGGTCGGTCGCTTGCACGGGCAGGTTGTTGGAATTGTAACTGGCGGAGTTGGTGGCGTATTGGGTGATGCCGCTGCCGGTCAGATCGCCCCACGAAAACGAATTGGTCAGATTGCCGCTGCCATCATATTGATACTGCGTCCAAAGGCCGCGCTTGTCGCGCCGCTGATACAGACTGCGCGGGTAGCCGGGACTGGTGGCATTGTCGGCATACCAGCTTTGGATGATTTGCTGGCCGAGTTGATCGGTGTTGGTGGTGACCAGACTGTTGGTGTAATCGTAACGGAGCGTGTTGCCATTGACGTCCGTGATCACCGTATAACCACTGATGCGATTGGTGTAGGCGTTGGTGATGTTGAAATTATTCGCATAAGTGAAAATTGCGTTGGTATAAACATTCAAATCCGGCCCGACGGTCGCCATCTGGACGGTCACGCGTCGCTGGCTGTCATAGATATTTTGCAGGGTGCGTCCGTCGGGTTTGTATTCGTCCATCAACAGGTGCGTTGAATCCACATACATCGTGCCGTTGTTGGTATATTGCGTGTGCAGATATTGATAGGTTTCCTCCGTCCCATCGGGACGCACTGCCGTGATGAGATCGCCAAAATCATCGTATTGATAGGAAGTTTGCTGGCCATCGCTGGTGTAGGTGTCAATCACATAACCGGCCGCATTGTAATCCAATCCAAGATAATTGCCGTTGCTGCAATTGACCCGCACCACGCTGCCATAGGCCGGATCGTTGGCATTGGTGTCATACAGGAGCGACCAGGTGTTCCCTTGCGTGTCCTGCCAGCTTGCCAGATAGGGGCGCGTCCGCGAAATCGTGTTGGTCGGCGTGATCACGGGATAAGAATTCACGATGTAGGTTCGGATCTCTCCGTCCGCAGCCGTGAGCGTATAAAGTTCATTCGTGCCGACGAGCGAATTCGTGATGGTGGCGTTGAACGGGTTGTAAATGGAGCCGATACGACCACCGCCAAAATTGTCGAGTTGCGGGTTGTCCACCAGAGTGGGCGCATACAGATTCGGATTGTTGGTTTGCTGCCGGTAGGCGATCACCGAGCCGTCCAGTTCGACGGCGGTAAGAATAATGTTGGTCGTGGCATTGGTGGAGATGGTGATGTAAGGCACGAGATTGATGTTCCACCCGTAGCCGAAACCGTTCCGGTCGTCCTGATTCTGGCTCGAATAATTGCGCCGCAATTGCAACGGCTGCGGCCCGGCCACGGTCAGATCAACGGTGTCGTGATAAAATTCGCCGCTCATCACATTGACCGGGTCATAAACGTAATTCAGGATGTTTTTCCATACGGGCGTCCCCGTGTTGCCGCTGTCCAGCGCGTGCGTCAGGCTGGTGGTCACCGGCGTTGATTGGGGGAAATTATACAGATCATCAATCTGCTGGCTGAGGTTGACCTGTGACGGCGGCGTGAAGGTGGCCGTGGTTTGATACTCGCTCACCGGCATCATGTAAGGCCATAATTCAAAGGAAGAACCATACCAATCCGGCGTCGTCCAATAATAATCAAAATCCGAACCGCCGTAGGCGCTGCCGCCGTAATAAAGATCACCGCTGGAACCACCAGACGTGCCAGCCGAAAGGCCGTAGCTGGCGCTTTCATCCAGATCGGCAGACAAGGAGTCCGCCGGGGAACTTGCGGCATAAGCGGTTGAGAGCGCGGCGGGCGTGTCGCCAAAATAAAGGCTCTGCTGTCCCAACACCCCGTTCATGTTGACACTGATGATGCTGGCGGATTCGCTCGGCCCGACAATCACCAAGCCCATGCCCCGATAATTCGCCGCATCCACGGCGACCGGCCCCGGCGTGATGTAAGCGCGGACGTATGGCGCATCCCAACCGGAAAAAGCATTGGTCACCGCCGACCAGATGACCGGATCATAGTATTGCAGTTCGGTGGAACCATAGCCGGCGGCATTGGTCGCACCCACGGCCAGATAATTATTTTGATTCAGTTCAAGGATGCCCGCCCCGCCATTGGTGGTCTCCTGTTGCGCCAGCCGCAAGAGGACAATTGAGGACACGGCGTTGACGGATTGATAGTAACCATTGATGATGCCGTGTTCCTGCGCCGCGATTTCACCATCCATCAAGGCTGAAAAATCATCCGTCCCCGCCAGGGGATCGTTGCCAGAATCAGGATGACTCGTGCCATTCCCGGCATGAGCCATTTCGCTGAAAAACATATCCATGCTTGGCCGCATGAAATTCTGCGAACCCAATTGCACCGGCGTGAGCCGCGACAAACCCTCGGCAAACCACGAAACCACCTGCGCCTTGTGCAACTGCTCGTTGACCGGCAGAAAATCGCTGACATGCGAATAGTAATCCATGCCCATCATGTAAGCCGCTGCCGCCTGATAATCCGATACCGCTGGAATCATGTTCGTGTTCAACGCCCATTTATTCGCCATCTGCTGGAACGCCGTGGCATGAACATTGATCATCGCCGGCGTGACCCGGCCGACGTTGAAACAGATCGCTGTTATATCCGACAAGTTGAATGGCCGATACGGGGTTGAAAATTCCAGCGTTTCCGAAACACCCAGGAACTGGTTTGACGGTGAAAAGTTGATCGCCTGATCCCGGAAATGCGTCAGGTAAATATCAAAACTGGTGTCGTTGGTTGTGAGGGTCAAGGTCGCCACCTGTTCATTGGTCAACGCCGGGTCGGAAGTGTTAAAGCCACTTTGATTGGTGTTGCCGGAAAGATAGGGGGCGAGCCAAAGCACCAAACCATTCGCGCCGTTGGTGGCCATGAACATCTCGCGGTTGTGCAGATCGGCCATGCGCAACGGGCCAATCGTCATTGATGTATTGGTATTTTCCTGGCTGAAAATGGTGAGTGTCACCGTGTCAAAAATGTTGGTCATCGCCGGTGAGACGTTGGTGATGGCCGATGAAGCCAGACTGTCCACACAGACGATTTGGGTGGGATTATTGACCACGCTCGGCGTCGGAAAATCCGGCCAGCTTGAATAATAATTTTGCCGGTTAAACGCGTTGATGCCAATGTCGTCCAAAGAAATGCCGGGCGCATTCGTCAACAACTGTTCCTGGATGAATCGGGGAAAGAGAATGCTCGGCGCATCGCTTTCGGCGCTCAAGTCCAGAATATTGGTGTCGCCATAAAGATAACGCTGCAACCACAAGAAACCACTGTTGTAATTGGTCGGCATGTAATCATACAGATTCAAGCCTTCCGTGATCTGCGTGTCCTTGAGCCACGGAAAAATGTGGACGGTTTGATTGCTGATGGTGGTCACCACCCACGGATAATTCACCGTGATCAAGGTGTTGGTGGTGTAGAGCTGGCCATACTGGTTGACCGCGCCATGAAGCTGCATCCTTAACAGCGAACTCAAACGGGTGTCCACCATCTGCACATTGTTGTTGGTGGGAAACACATAGGCGGCGGGATAGCCAGCCTGACGCAGCAGATAGACCAGCAGCGCGCATTGCTCCACCGGAGATCCCTGGCCTTCAAGATAAACATCCAACGCGCTGCGATTGACGCCGCCCTCGTTCACCGTCGGCGCGGAAGCCTGCCCATTATTTTCATTGTAGGCCAGCGCGTCCGTCAATTCGATCTGATTGACGACGTAGTTGGCCAGCGCAATCGGGTCGTTGTTCAAATTGGTGACCAATTGATCCAGCACCGGACTTCGGCGCAGTTCCGGGCTGTCATCCACCGTGGTGTAAAGGCTGTTCGTCAGCGGAACCGTGTTGGTGACGATCGCATTCAGATTGGTCAGTTCAGACGGTGACGCGCCTTGATAAAATGATGGCATCGGCGCACCGTTGAATTGTGGCTGGTCAATAAAAATAGACCGCCATGCAGGGCGGGCTTCAAAATCCATGCTGTAAAGCCGATCCCAGCCCACCGCCCCGGCAGAGTTGGTCACCATCGGATAAAGATTCGTGCTTAAAGGCACGACCCCCATGCCTTCCAACACATAACCATAACCCATATTGGTCGTGCATTCGTGGGTGATCACATAGGTTGCATTTTGGGCGTTGGTAAATTCGGGAACAACACCCCAAGCTCCTCCGCTCTCGACGACCAGTTGGATGGTGGTCTGCAAACCATTCGCGTTCGTCGTCAGAGAGAAGCCATTCGTCGCAAACTGATTCCAATTCGTTGAATCCGCGCCAATCGTCCGGCGCGGGATGGTGATGTAATTGGTGGCAATCGGCGCAATCAGGTTGGTTTGTCCGGCCGTAAAACTTGACAGGTTATAGACCAGAATCCTGAAAGGGGTTGAAAAGTTGGTGCCGTTGCTGTTGGTGGTTTCATATTGCGCGCCGCAATAAATCCCAAACTGAAACGGTTCGTTCAGATAAAGCGGGGATTCACCGGCGGTCGCACCAAAGGCGGCGATGGGATTATTGAAATTAGTGACGTAGCCGTAATAATTGGTGGAAACCCCTCCAATGTTGGTGGAGTTCACCAGACTTAAATGAGTTCGGGTATCACATTGCAACCGCGTGAACCAAGGCCAGGTGCCGCCAAAATTTTCTGAATTATTACCCGAATCATCCAGCCGGAAGCCCGTTTGCTGATTCAGAGGAATGATGAAAGAAGTGTAAGTCGGATCGTAACTGGCTCCCCGCTGGAGACGGGGGTTGACCAGACTGGTGACACCGTTGCTGCTGATACTCGGAATCTGGCTTGCGCCAGACCAAGTGTTGGATGCTGCCAGCAATGCCGGCGGGCCGATGACCGTCCAAGAATTTGAAGCCTGCCACGAAGTATCCACGATGGTGCCCAATTGATTCGGCTCGAAATATAATTTGGTGACAAAAAAATCATTGACGCCGGACGCACCAGCAAAAACTGGCTGCACCACGTTGGTGGTGGTAGGAAAATTAGGAGAAGCGGTATAGCCGACCACATAGGCATTGTTTTGATTATCCAACGCAACTCCGGTGGCCGTGTCAGCTTGTGTCCCGCCTAAATAAGCAAAATTTTCCAGCACGTTGCCGGCACTGTTCAACTTGGCAATAAACGCGTCCAAGTTGCCGGAATTGACGCTCCCATAATTGGCATACGGCGCAAAATCAATTGAACCAGTCTCGCCAACAACCACGACTTCCCCGTCGCTCTGCACGGCCACCCCATAGGCGATGTCAGTATTTGAACCACCCAAAAAAGTGGAATAAAGCACTTGGTCGGAAGGCGACAGCTTGGTCAAAAAACCATCGGAAACAGAAGTGCTTCCGCTACCATTGTTAAGCACGTTTTGAAGCGCGTTCGTTGTCGTCGGGAAATTGGTTGAAAATGTCTCGCCCACAACATACGCGTTGCCAACAGCGTCCACCGCTACGCCATAGGCAATGTCATTATTCGCTCCGCCAAGATAGGTCGAATATCGCAAGGTTACATTTGTGCCCGCAGCGCTAAATTCAGCCACAAATGCGTCATCAGGCGGGCTAAAAGACTGTTGATTAGTTATGTCATTTAAAAAACTGGCATTATAGAAATTGGTAATGACAATTTGGTTCGTTCCCACCGTGTTTGTTTGGAAAAATGGGGTTTGAAGATACGGCTGATAAATATAATTTGTCGTTGGAAAATTGGTCGAAGCGCTGTAGCCGGCAACCGCAAGATAACCATTGTTATAAGCAATGGCACGGCCAACATCATAATTCGTGCCACCAAGGTAGGTTGAATAATTCAAGGTGTTGCCGTTTGAGGCAATTTCAGAAATGAACGCATTAGCCGTCTCGTAGGCGTCATAGTACATGGCCGAATGATTTTGAAATGCGCTGGTTGTCACCGGGAAATTGGTGGAATAAGTGATTCCGGTGATGAACGCATCGTCCGCCAAATCCAAGGCGATGCCATAACCTATGTCTGTTTCGCCGCCACCCAAATAAGTTGAATAAATCAGACTGGAACCATTTGTGTTCAGTTCAGATACAAAAGCATCCGTCAGATAGATGTGCAGATTGGGGTCTATTGGGCCGGTGATTGTTTTGCCGTTAAAAGTCCCTGATACGACGGCATTCGTCGTCGGGAAATTCGTGGAATCAGTGTAGCCCACAATGAAAGCGTTCCCAGCAGCGTCCACGGCCACACCATTGGCGGCATCATCACTGCTGCCGCCAAGATAGGTGCAGTAGATAAGATTCGTACCCGTACTGCTTATTTTAGCCACAAACACATCACCGGCCTGTGCGCCACCTTGGAAATTTGTCTGAAAAGCTCCGGCTACGATAAGGTTGGTGACAAAAGCGAATGTATTGCCGCAAACGTAGGCATTTCCGGCCTGGTCAACGGCTATACCCGAACC
>Ga0206861_1052_pt1 | contig 16970 bp, 16 predicted proteins | sample Alteio_BWOrgCont_45_FD_152617 | JGI IMG/M metagenome (GOLD analysis project Ga0206861, IMG submission 152617) | Enriched cells from forest soil in Barre Woods Harvard Forest LTER site, Petersham, Massachusetts, United States -... | ecosystem: Environmental > Terrestrial > Soil > Temperate forest >... | reverse complement strand
TCTATCTCAAGATAAAACGCCCAATGAATAGACTGGGAGATATTTTCTGCGAATTGCGCCAGCCCTGAGCATAAAATATCTCCCAGTCTATTCATTGGGCTGCTTCTATTCATTAGGAAAATGTTGAATAGTTTATTGAACCATAGCCACCGACATCACTTCCGCCAGTGTTTTGTAATAAAGATACCTTTTCCTCACCAGAACTTGCTTTGGAACTAGAACCAGTAGCGTCTTGAATGTTAAGCACAACACCTGTAGAGGTAGCGTTTGATATTATATTTTGAGCGATGGCCACAGCATCATCCTTGTTAATTTCTAAAGTAATAGCCTCTAAACCGTTCTCCTTAAATGCTGCCAATGAGTTTTGTATCCATGCATTTGTTATAGGCAAGCCAAATTTTTCACATAAATCAGCCGTCACTTTGAGTTTAACGATTTCCCAAAATGCGGGACTGACTTTCCAGGTGATTTCACCGGAATTTTTTACTTGGCAACTTCTTACTAAATCTGCAGTGACTGCACTATCGTTTAATAAAATGTGCTTAGCTAAAAGCTTAGTCGCATCGGCAATTAATCTTACCGCTATTTGTTGCGATTGTATGTCTGTGAGTTTAATATTCGTAAAAGCTCTTAAACTTGTGTCTTCGCCTGATGTATAGAGCGCTAAAGCAGTATCAATTTCTTGGGCAGTTTTATCTGAATTATTGTATTTTTCTATAACAGCATTTCTCACTTTTTCACGAATACGTATCCAAAGTGGGCCACTTACAGACCATTCCACAGTCTCTCCAGATTGCGCCCGACATTCTGCAATTTCCTCTGCCGTTAACGGATTGTGCAACAATTCATTTCTAGCAATATCTGCCGTGGTATATCTTATAGTGATGCTATAACCGTCAGCTGTTTCCATAATAGGATAATCACCATGAAATGTTTCAGCAGTATCAACTATCCGCTCTACGGCGCCCATTAAACAACTGACATCAGCTGCGCCTGTTTCCAATATAGGTGCACGCGCACTTTGATTTTGCCCTAGGCGCATTAATAGTTCTTTTTGTACACGCTCGGTTGCAGCTTTTTGATTTTGAGTATCATTATTGAAGTTATTTTTTTCATCATCATTAAAATTATCCCAATCTTGGCTCGCGACCCACATGAGCCGCAGGGACTCATCGAGTGTGAGGTTGTATGCAATAACATCTTCTTGTGGCAGCCGGCTACTATCAAATGCACGCAGCGCTACCAGATAACCCCGTGGGCCAAGATTGAAAAAACCTTGCTCTTTTGCAAACATGAGCCCTTCTTTAATATCAATGACCTGCTCCCAGGTATCTCCTGTTCCAGTATCGGGTAAGTCTTGTACGTTTTCGATGGCTTCTTTTTCTATTGGATCAGCACGCCATATTTCTCTATTTAAATCAGGATATGTTTGCGCAAACCATTGAGATACTACTGAGTGAGGTTTTTGGCAACTTGCATAAAACCATCTGTTAAAGTCTGAATTTTGGTCTTCACTGACAGAAATACTTTTAGCAGTCTCTAAAAACCATTGCTTAATGCTTGGGTTAGTTTCTGCAGCAGCTTTTAGCATATTTTGCACATACGGATGCGAGCTAAATGCTTTGACAAGCAGTGGTCTCATGGCTGAGTTTGGCTTTGTTATGTCATTGCCATTAAGAATGGCTAATAATTTATTATCTATCGCTGCATATTTATTTTGCATGTCATTAAGAAATGTTTTAATTTCAGCATTAATGTCGGCTTCCGATTTTCTAAAGGAAGTCCCATTCTGTAAGTAGTGATAATCTCGCTCTGCAATATAATAATTTTGCACCAAATGTTGTTTCAATTTTGGAATCAAAATATATCTTTTTAATTTATCCGCTACATTATGGACATTCACATTTACAGTGGCGCCATCAAGTAGAGCATTTTGCAGTTGGATGAAAGGATCACGTGCAGGATGGATGCGTTGATTGTAAAGCTCTGTAAATAAAATATTCGGCTCTTTCACTAAACGGATAGGATGCGCAATAGCATAAAGCAATGTACTGGCAAGGTCATACATATAACCGACCAAACTATTCATTACAAAATTAAGATTAAGCAAAAAGGACATCAAGAAAAGGTACGGAAGCAAATCAAACATGACTCCAATTTTACCCCTGCGACCCGCTTCATCGAGCCAATTTGGGGTTGTACTCATGGTGGTCGAATAGAAACTCCAGTATATGGTAATGCTATTTCGCGCAGACACTGCCGCTTCAATAAAATGAAATCCGGTTTGATTAGCAGATAATGCACTGTTATGAAAGTATCTTTGTAATCTGTTCATGTTTATAGACTAACATATATTTATTAAGAAAACATTAATCTGAATTCTCTCAAGTCATTGTTTTATATATAAACCTTCACTTCAATGCATGGGCCTTTATAAGGCATTTATAAGACACCCACTTTTAATTTATGGCTGTCTGGTCTAATTTCTTGTTTTATTTATGAATCAACAAACGGGCTGCTGACCCTATTTTTATGCTCAGGGCTGACGCAATTCACATAAAAATAGGGTCAGCAGCCCGTTTGCTGATGATTTATCCGGGTATTTGTTTTTAGTTTAGGTCTATTGATGGGTGTCATCTATCTCATCTTCTCATCTATCTCATCTTCTATCTCAAGATAAAACGCCCAATGAATAGACTGGGAGATATTTTCTGCGAATTGCGCCAGCCCTGAGCATAAAATATCTCCCAGTCTATTCATTGGGCTGCTTCTATTCATTGGAATGAATCTTATGACACCCATCTTTAACATTGTGGGTGTCTTATTTAATTCTTTAAAAAAAATCCCCGCATTGCGGGGATTTGAAAGACATGAATTGAGATGCGTTTATCTAAGTCATCTCAATTGCAGGTTTTGACGTATTATTCTCTATTAAATTATTTGTCATAGTATTGTCGTTATTGGCATTATTCTGAGCAGAACCGCAGAAAGTCGTATATAAGGTTGACACACAATTGCTAAAATTACTCGTAGCATAAGTGCTACACTGACTCATTTTTGAAATCGTATATGCGCCTAATATATAGGCATGTTCACGTACAAGTTCATTCATCACAAAATCATACACATGAAAACCGGAGTTAAATTCAGCGCCCATCATTACTTTTGCATGATTATTCGGGTTTTTTGATATGAAATAAGTCCCTACGGCAACGACTTGTGATAAACCCACCATCATCAAAGTAGAAACCACTTTCGTTTCTCGGCTACGATTAGCGTGAGTATGTTCTTTGAGCGCACTGATCCCTTCATTTCCCATACAAGCAATCAATGAAGCCACCGTATGATTGTCATTAATCTCGACTCTACTCTCGGTATCTAACTGTGCGATATGATGTCGCACTTCTTCTTGCAAATCCTGGGGTAAGTCACTGAATTTCATTTCTTTAAATAAGTTCATTCCGCCTTCTGCTAAACCGTGAAAAAAACGAACTAAGAAGTCTGCACCGAGTACGTACCCTGCTTTTTTACCATACTCATCCGCATTATCCTTATCTAAATACATGGCAAACATAAGCCCCCAAGCCGCACCTGAGAGTGCGTAAGAAGTGAATCGGGGTAAATACCTTAATAATGCACGGGGATCTTCTTTGATATCTTTAACAAAGAAATCTATGGGGTTATTGACCGCTTGTAAGGCCGCACGCACTTCTTTGAATTCTCTCAATTTTTCACCTATATTAGTAGTTAGTTATCTTTAGAAGACAGCTTATATAATTAGTATTTAGCTGTCAAACATTAGATAATTCTTAATTGGAGGTAGGTTGATTAGTTATAAAGCATACTAATATTGATATTTTTCACTACACTTAAGTCATAGTGCTAATTTATTAAGAGGAGATATAATCATGCCTAACGAAAAGAATTTCAATAAAAGCAATCCAAAACCTATGGGTGATGTACGACCTGACCGTAATATCCCAAAACAAGACCCTAAAAAATACTCAGATCGCGATTTAAATCGTTCTGCAAACCCACGTTATGGCCAAGGTGGTCGTGAAGAAGAAGAAATCGGACGCAAACCTTCTCGTGAAAATGACAAATTAAACGATAGAAATTGTTAATTTAAGCAAGCCCTATAATCTTATATTATAGGGCTATTTAACTATTGTTTTATTCATTGGAGGTTATTATGACTTCAAAATACAGCAAAGCTTCACAACATGAAGTTGAAAAAGAAGTGAAAAAATATAATCAAGGCACCGCTCACAGCGGTAAAGGTGGCCATACTAAAGTGCAAAGTCACGAGCAAGCGATTGCTATTGGTCTATCTAAAGCACGGCAAAAAGGCTTAAAAGTGCCGGAGAAAAAAGAATCTAAATAATTTTCTTTAAGTCTTTTTTATTTATAACAAGACTTAAATGTTGGACAGCCACTTATTTTAAGCCTCTTTGTGGGCGTCTTAAAATCCATTTCAACACATACCCTTACCGTTTCATTCCTGATGGGTGTCTATCTTATCTTTTTCCCATGAAGCTTAGGGTACTCACCTTCCTCAAATTGCCAAATAGTTCTGTCCCAGGTTGCAAAATAATATTCATAGGGATCTTGCATTTGGACCGTAGTTAGGCCTACTGAAAAAGCATCGCCAGCATTTTTCTTATCTGTGACTTGTTTGTCATAATAGCTTTGCCTGCCTGCCACACGATTCCCACCCTCTGGCTTCTCATGGCCTATTATGGCACGACCGTTGCCATCAGAAGATAACTTGACCTTACCTGCCACGTACACATGCTCCAAATAAATGGGTTTTTGCCACTGGCCGTCTTGCCGCGGGTCTTGCTGTGCATGACCAATCAGCCCGCCGGCAAACTTACAATTAGTGACGCGGCCAGCTGTTTCGCAATCTTGGGGCAAAAGATCGACCTGCGCATAGCTGTTACTAATTTCAACGGCTTGGTCCGAACGCACAAATCCGATTAACCCCCCTATCCGGTCTTTGGTATGAATAACGCCTTCGACAAAAGATTCGCTGATCCGCAGTCCTTGTATATTGGGTGTCGTACCCTGGCCTTCTGTAGAGCCAATCAACCCACCAAACGCGCAGTGATCAGCATTATTACTACATGCTGCGGACTTTGAGACTAAACCCGTAACGCTCGATTTTGCAATATTAACCGGCCCATGCGCGATGCCCAATAAGCCACCACCATAAGCATTTTTTTGTATCGCAATATTATTAAGGTGAACATTTTCTATTAAGGCCAAAGTCGCATAGCCTACAAGGCCACCCGTTGCGCCTCTGTCTGGTCTAGATGGAAAACCTTCTTCTTCTGTGATAATTAAACCTTCTATCTTAATATTATTGATGCCAACATTATGTGCTTCTGCCGCAATCAGCCCGCGATGAACATCTTTAGGACCCAGCACTTGTACATTGACAAAATTTAAATTTTCTATTTTGGGAGGATAGGCAAGATCTATTGTTTTGATGGACCTAAACAACCCCACGCCTTCGCCCCGCTCATCTGCTCTATTTTTAATCGTCAGATTGTATAGGCTATACCCTTGACCATCTATGCTGCCCGAAAAAACACCCGGGATAGGATGATGCACTAGACCTTCGCAATCGATATCTTGATTTAAATAATACGTACCGGCCATATTGATAGAAATATTGTGAATCAAATCCTCACAACTTGAAATTGGAGTCGCAGCATAGCCTATGCCACAAAATAGTGTAGCCCACAATGCAAAAAGACCCAGTTTAAGTGATTGCATGCGTTTTCTCCTAAGTTCAATTTTAATGGTATTTACCTTGAATGCTGAAAAAACGCAAGGCATAGTTATTGGACAGCCACTTATGTTAGGCCTGTTTGTGGGTGTCCTTTTTCAAAAGCATCAACAAACAGATTGCAGGCTTCTTTTACACTCAGGGCTGGCGCAATTCGTATAAAAGAAGCCCGCAATCTGTTTATTGAAATTTTATCTGGATATTTAATAAGAAAAATAAGAGACACCCACAAAATTCTTCTTTTAAATTAATGGGTGTCACTTATCTCATTATGTTTATTGTTTGAAAATAACTCTACATTATGTTACACTAAATGTAATATAATGTAGAGTTATGAGGAATCGATGCAACCTATACGCAGATTAATCAAAGGCTTAGATAAACTGGCCAATAATGCACATTATCTTTTTACGCCTCATGATTTACGTGCCCTATTAGCAGATTTATCCCTATCTGCTTTTAGGACGCTGTTATCGCGCGCAGTTAAAGAAGGCTATTTGGAGCGGGCGTGCCGTGGAGTATATCTTTTTCCCCGAGCCATCCCGACGGACGGCTTATTATTATTCCATGTGGCTGCACGTTTGCGGGCAAATGAATTTAATTATATCAGTTTAGAAACAGTGCTCAGTGAAGCGGGCGTTATTTCTCAAATCCCGATGAATTGGATATCTTTAATGTCTTCTGGACGAAGTAATCATATTAATTGTGGCCGCTTTGGTACCATTGAATTTGTGCATACCACTCGAAAGCCAGCAGAATTGATGAAGCAATTAACCTACTCTTCACGCTGTGGATTATGGCGTGCAAGTGTTGCTTTAGCCTTATATGATATGCGTGTGACTCATCGTAATTTAGATTTAATTGATTGGAGTGTAGCAGATGAATTTATTCGACCAGTTGGTGAATGAAGCACTTAAAAGTAATGCTGAGCTTTCCTCATTGCGCATGGTGGTCGAAAAAGAATTATTGCATCATGATATTCTGCGCACGCTAAGTGAATCAGGCTTACTGGAACAATTAACGTTTATTGGCGGTACATGCCTACGTACGTGTTACGGTGCAAAAAGACTGAGTGAAGATTTAGATTTTACCGGGGGTGCAGATTTTAGTCGCAAAAACTTATCCCATATGTCACAAATATTAGTCGATACAATTAAAACTAAATATGATTTCAAAGTGAACGTAACAGAACCCACTCGAGAAATGGGTAATGTAGATACTTGGAAATTACAAGTGATAATGAATCATCGCAATAAAGACCTTCCTATGCAAAGGATCCATATTGATATTTTCGCCATCCCCAGTTACCAAAGGATCCTTACCCTATTGATTAATCCTTATGGTGTAGAAATGGGTACGAATGGCTTGATTATCCAGGCACAAAGTCTAGAAGAAATTTTTTCAGATAAACTGGTGGCTCTTGCTTTGCGTAAAAGTATCAAATATAGAGATTTATGGGATATTTTTTGGTTACAGAGTCAAAATATAAAACCTGACCTGGATTTGATTCCACTGAAAATTAAAGATCATCACCGTGATCCTCAAGAGTTTTTACAGTTGCTTGAGCAGCGCAGTCAGCTTTTAAAAACAAAACCAGAAATAATGCAGGAATTTAGGAAAGAAATGGCTCGCTTTATCTCTGGATCTACAAATAAAGCAACTCTAGAGAACGATGTCTTTTGGATTACTCTAGTCAATCTTGTCAATCTCTATTGTGAAAAAATTAAGGCGATTATTTATTAGCTTATAAGTGTCAACAAACAGGTTGCGGGACTCTTTTACACTCAGGGCTGGCGCAATTCCCGTAAAAGAGTCCCGCAACCTGTTTGTTGAAATTCTATCTGGATATTTAATAAGAAAAATAAGAGACACCCACTTTTATCAAACCATAAATTAAGGATGCCTTAAAATTTCCTGAAAAATAAAATCATTGAATATGTTTCTCAGCTTACTCGATTATGTTACAGTTTTTCTTTACCCCACTCAGAGTTGAACATGGGCGCAAATCAATCAGGTCAGAGAGCTCCTCGTAGCGACACAGGTACCTTAGTCCTTCATAACCCTGCCCTAACTCCTCAAACTAAAGAAGACAAATTTTTCATCGACACAAGAGGGCAAAATTTGCATTTAGTTCATTTATTTGCCAAAGAACAAGGCAAAGGCTATGGCACACGTATCATTCAACATTTAGTCGAGGAATTTGACAGGCAACAACTCACCGGCACGATTACCATGCACATGTCTACGTCTTATGGCAGTCCATTACTCTTTTTCTTATATATGGGAATGATGCCCGACCCAGAACATACGCGAGAGGATTATTATTTAGATTTGCATTATCCAGATGATCGCCTTCCTATCAATTCACTCACTCGATCAGCTCTTCTGAAAATAGCTTCGCTTGATGAAAAAGACTGGGGCATTATTTTTCGTAACCAAGGTTCTGAAATCTGTGTGAGCAAAAAACATAAGCCATATACTTACAATCAAATCAAGGATAAATTAAAGTTTGTCATCAATAAAGAGAAACAAATTGGCGAAAGTATTGCTGATATCACCGATGAAATGCTTATTTCCCATAAAGATTTCTTGCTTGGACTTAAAGACAAAATCATTCCCTACCTGAGCGCCAGTTTTATTCCTACATTGTTAGATATTTTGAACAGCCATCTTGCAGAAAAATACCCTGATACCAACGCCATGGGTTCATTTAATCTATGCATGAGTCCGGAAGGTTTCAAACGTTGGCGTGAAACGATTGAGGATAACCAACCTTTTCAGCCCTTTAAAAATCTTGAACATTTAATTCCTCATATTCATCCTGATTATAAAGAATGGTTAGAGGCAGAAATTGCGACCACCATGGAAAAAAGAAATAACGCTTTAGCAGCGGTAAATACTAATACTTTTTCGAACATTAAGTGCACTTAGTTGCATGAAAACTAGATCTAATATTTTTAATATAAATCCATACGATTATTATCACTAATTATTGGGCTTACCAGGATTTATTTTTTTATGCACGGCTTGAGTAGCTTCTGTGATACCGTGTGTTGCAGTAGAAGAAGGTGAACCTACATGGCGCCACCAGTGTGCAGCGGCTGTTCCGCCTGCAGACTCTGCATATTTACGAGAATGTTCTATTGCTTTGCCTGAAAAAGCAAATCGCACAAAACCTATGAGTGCACCGATTACTGCCAGTACTTTGTGCTTCAAAGCAGGGGCATCTATCGTAGGATCTGGAGCGCTTATTTTGGTCAATGCAGCGGCGATATTATTTTTATATCGCATAGTTGCAACGGCTATGTCTTGGGGAGGAGGTTTGGTTACTCCTGGAATTTCTAAATGAGTATAGGTCAGTATAAATGCGACAGTTTCTTGGGTAATAATGGCTACTTCAGCTTTGTGATTTTCTGGTGCACTTGCTAATAATTCAGTTAATTTCAACACATATTGCTTTAAAATGTGATACTCAGCAGTGTGTTCACCCTTTAATTGTTGGCCTAATTCATGGGTTAAATCGGATAATCTGATCTCACTCATCTGCTTGGCTGGTGCTTGGGGTTGAGTCTTTACAGCATTCATATTTTCAGAAGGTTTTTGCTGCAAGTTGTTTAATACACTCGTGAAGTATGCAGTGAGGATCTCTTTTGCACTCTGCGAGGGACCTGTGATGTATTCAGGAAGACTTGTGTTACCCAAATAATTGACAAGCGGGTTCAGCTCGCCTACCCCTGGAACATAATAAGTGATGGGCTCTACAAATACCGCTGCGGTGGCAGTATTTTTAAGATTAGCTGTATCTACTTTTTTAATGCCGGCAAGTGCCATAGAGAGGATCTTGGATTCACTCAACTTATCAATCAATTTAAAAATTGCAGAATCACTTTTCAGTAATGACGTTACGATAATATCAATTCTTTTTTGAATCAATAATTCCGATTCAGTTAGAGGATCTTTGGGCTTTAGGGCTTCCATAGATTTTTGTAAAGCAGCCAAGTGTTTCATTAATTCGGTTAACTGCGGAATACTGGGATTAAATGACCATTGGGTGAGATAGTTTTCTGTTGCATCTAAAAATAATTCAACATTTTCTTTTAGATCATTTAATTTTTGTATTTTATCGACAACCTTAGGATCAACGGCAAAGTCCAATACATTGTCATGATTTTTTACCAGTTCTTTTAGTTGTTTATTAATGCCTTCAACCAACTCGATGCGTGCATCTTCTACTATTTTAAGGGTATAGATTTTTTTAACTGGCTCTGCAGGTAGAGTTTGTGAGGGTAGGATTTTTAATGCATTTAAATCTGATGTGAATAAATCCTCAAGGGGTTTGAGCCTATCCTCTGTAGATTCTAACATCGCATCTCTTATGCCTAAATCTGCCATTAATTGCAACGCATTCGTAGCTGTTTTCAAATTTATTGCTCTAGTGAATAAATCTGAAATCGTCACCCCAAATAAACCCACTGCATTTAGAGTAAGGTTGATTAAGTCTTGAGGAACGATATCAATTAATTGTTTAATGAAAGAAGGATCCGCTCCCTGAGGCTCAATTAACTTTTTAACAAACACATCGATTTCTTTGCGTATGGGAATAACGCTAGATTTTTCATTTTTAGTGGGGCGAAGATCCTGCATAGCAGCTTGCAAAACTTTCAGATGTTTAAGCATATTCTCAAGTGCAAATACCACATCTGTACCAGAACTATTCATGTAGTATTCAACCGCGTCTAAAAAAATAGTCAGTTTATCTTTTAAAATCTGAAGTTTTTCTATCATGGCTTTAACATCAGGGTCGGTTAAAGCAGTGAGGGGATCAGCATTTTTATCGACAAATTCCTGCGCCGCCCGGTTCACTTCAGTGAGTAACCATTGCTTTTTTTCTTTGAGTGCTGCGACCGAATTAGTGATTTGTGGGGGCATATTTACTTTAAGGTCTTTTGGTTAATATTTCTTTATCATAAAGTTAAATAGTTAAGTAAATATTAAGTTTACTAAATAATAACCGCATTTAGCATAGATCCGACCTATGTCCAGGTACAAAGTAGTGAAGCAAAATAGGCTCAAGAAGGGATAAAACTATGGGTGTCCCAAATAGAGCTAATAGACACCCACTAATTCTCCAGGGCTTGGATAGGAGGAAAGTTAATAGGCAGATGGAAAATCATTAGAAGAGAAAATCATTAGACACCCATCTATTTTCTTGATGGATTCGTGCGGAAAATGAAAGGCTTTAAAAATCACCCTGAATGCAGCAGATTCGTTGCCTTGGTGTTAATTATTTAAAATACAATGCTTTACAGTAATACTTCCTATGAAAACCAATTGACACCCATATCGCTAAACGCATTGTGATTCTAGTTATTTATTCAAATTATCATTATTAAGGATTAGTTTTATGTCCATTTTGTGGGTGTCTTATCATTTTCAAAATAAGTGTTATAATTCTAACATTTGTATGCTATACTTCAAACAAACTGCCAAGGAAAATTAATCATGACCATTACGCAATCTATAACCACAAGCAACCATATCTTTGTAGACAACAAAGGTAAGAGCGCCTTTAGTAAAGTTATTACTTTTGAAGACGACAGCGGTGAGAGCACCTTTAGTAAAGTTATTGTTGAAGTTTTTCCTGAAGCAAATCAAAACAAAGCCATGCTGACCTTTATTAGCTCATCCCCAGATGCAGCGGCCGATGCCAAAGACTTTTTCCAGAAGTATGAGAATTTTTTACCCTCTATCACCGAAGTAAAGGCAGGAACTTTTACAGTAAAAGTTGCACTTTCCAGCTCCATTACCGCTATTCATTTCATGCAAGAGACAGGGCTAATTACCACAGAATTGAGCCGAACCATTAAACAAAATTATCCTAATACCGTGGGCACTACGAGCAATCTAGAAGAAAAAATAATCTACGCGCCCGCGGTGTTACATGGCTGGCTTCAAAGAGGGAGCACTGCAAATACAGAAGCTGCTTCCAATAACAATAACAATAACAATAACTCTCCTCCTCCAGCTCAACCTTTTTAATCATAAAAAAAATTGCTTCCGAAGCTCATGATTCTCTAATTTTTTTGCCACGGTTTGCAAATCTATTTTTTTTAGCATGGCATTTAATTCTCCATCCTAGGTATATTTAGAGCCTGTGCAAGCGCTGTTAAATAGAAAAATGAGGATTAGTATTATACAAATGTGCAAAATGAGCTGACACTACTCGAAGGAGCGGACGGTGTCACAACAGGTTTAGTTGGCAGAGGATTTATTTGATTTAATAGAGGCGCTACAGTATTTGCTGCACCATTTTCCAGTGCAATTTTTTCAATTGCCTCGAAATGTCTGTATAAAATAAGTTCTGTTGAATCAGGATATATAATGGGCTGAGGAAATCGATCTAATTTCCCGTTAAAGGTATATTTTTTATCTTGGATATAAATATCAATAGCATAGGGCGTGATCCCCACTAAACTCGGCGCAATCTGACATTCAATTTTTGTTGCAGTTAAGCCTAACATTTGGATTATTTCTTGATATATTCCAATAACGAGCTTGACACTCTTAGTGTTATCACCTTTTAAAGTTTGATAAACGCTGCGCATTTGACAGATATCATCCATAATTAGATTTGCCAAGCTATCCTCGCCAAATCGCACCAAGACATTAGCCACTATTGCGAGCATTTGCATAATTTTTCCCATATCATTTTCTGTTATTTTATCGGCATACTCCTCTTCAAAGGCATACTCTCCAGTATGCACATCATCATGCTCAATTAATAATGCTGGTCCATAATAAACCGCATGCGCAAAATAGCGATTACTTCCGCCGCGTAAATAGTGATGCATGGGTCTTGCATTAAAAAAGGCTGCAGCAACAAAATATTCAAAATGTAAATAGCCGAAAATATATAATGGCATGATTAAAGAATTCCGTGCACGCAGAAAATGCTCACGTAACTTTGCAGAAGGCATTTGATAGATTGCATCAGGCGCTTGAAGCGTGTCTGAATTTTCAAAACGTCTAAATTGACAGTTATTTAACGCGTAAAAATTTTCATTATGTTTTACTCTTATTTCAGAAAAAATCACATCATGTAATTTTTTATCTGTAATTGATGCTACGTTGTAGGGTCCATGTTGACTATGCAATGATCCCGTAAGGGTGGTTTTAAAAAGGATTTTATTACCTGGAAATTGTTCAAAAGCAGCCTGCCATTGTTGAAGTGAATTCAGTGTATCGATATTGAGCGTTTTATCTTTATCTACCATTTGCAAGGCAACAGCTAGCCAATGCTCCTCATTAAATAAAGTTTCTAATTTTAATTTTAACGCTGCTAAATCATGCGGAGCGTCTGCAGGCGCTTCAAGAAATTGGTTAATGCCCTGTATTTGCGCTTTAATCAAACGAATTGTTTCATCAGATAAATCTTTCGGGATGGCTATTAATTCACGCTCGCTTTTAGGAATAAAAGCCGTCAAAAACCAGCGCTTGATTTGATTGTTATTTTCCGCTAAAGCGCGCTTTAAAAGATAAAGATGGCGTAAATCTAAGGAGTATGCCTTGGGGAGGGGCTCTTCTTTTGAAGAGCCTACTTTTGGATGAATATAAGCTTTGCCAGATGAACCCAACAAAGTACGGCTTACTTTATCCCAGGTATATCTTGGAGTTTCATTTGCTCCAGGATAATCATCTATATGTCCTGGTCCATATTTTAAATCTTTGCCCAAAGTCTGAGTCTCACTATATTTAGTTAGGTCAATATATTATACCCAGCGAGATCAGTCAACAGGTAACAATAGACACCCACAAAACTTGAGCGGCAAGCAAGTGGGTGTCTTATACTTACCCTCTTTCTCAAAATTTAGACTTGACGACAAGCCACATTCGCTTTGCTATAGTTCACTCTTTCTTCACACTAGATTCAAATACTCCGTTACTTTAAATATTTATTGGACTATCCTATGAAAAACCTTTTCAGCTCCTTACTATTAATACTCTTCGGCACCCTAATAGGCGCACTAACTCCAGTTCTATACCATGCTTACACAGCATCCTCTATTACCACCGGTCATCGCAATTTAGAAATGAAACTTGATGTGGCCGGGAATGAAATGATGATTTGGAAAACACTAATCCCCGTGCAACAACAAAACACTTCGGGCATTGCCATGCATCGTCATGAATATGCACGAATTTTGCTGCCCTTATCGGAAGGAGTTTTACAAAGACGTGATGCCAATGGGGCCACAACGGATTATCTTTTAGAAGTGGGTAAGCCTATTTTATTACCTGAAGATACAGAAGAGGGATTTCATACGGATGAAAATTTAGGCAAACAGCCTATTGAAGTCATCGTACTACAGTTTACTCAAACACCCGTTACAGCGGAAAATTTAACGGCGGCAGATTTACAAAAAGTGATGGATGTCCAATAGAAAACTAATAGACACCCACTTTCTTTTATCTCAACCTGTGGGTGTCTTATATATTTTCTTACCTATCCCTTCGCAATCACATCTACGATGCCCGTTTGTTGTTTCGTCATTTTCTCAACAAGGTTCCAATCTACTTGCACTTGTTTACCATTCAGTGCACTGTTTATGGTATTTGTGACTAAAGTTTTCAGCTCATCGTCAGATAGAACATATTCTTGCAGTGGAGGATGAACTTCTAAGTAAAGCGCATTCCCACGCCAACCTGCTTTAACCGGCTCATTAATAAGGGAAACTGGCGTGCCCAAAGGAACATTGTTAAATAATTCCTCGATATCCGTTGGGAATAGCCTAATACAACCATGAGACACACGACGACCTATACTCGGCGGGGCGTTAGTCCCGTGAATTAAATAACCTGGAATGCTTAATCGCAGGGCATATCTACCTAAAGGATTTTTAGGCCCAGCGGCAACGACTGGAGGAATAGGTTTACCTTTTGCCTCGTTCTCAGCAAGAATACTATCCGGCACATGCCAAACAGGATTTGGAATTTTTTCAACCACTTGCGCGTCTCTAATTGGCGTTTTCCAGCCTACTCGCCCAATACTGACGGGGTAGGTTAACACTTGAGATTGATCAAAATAATAAAGCCGCAATTCAGGTAAATTAATTACAATTCCCTCACGCTTAGAAGGCAGTATAAATGATGCAGGGATAATGATTTTTTCTATTTGTTTGTCGGGATAATTCTCGTTGATTCCAGGATTGGCGCGTTGAATGGCATAGGCGCCTACGTCATAAAGACGTGCATATTTACTGAAGGTGTCGTTTTTCTGTGGCATCACAGTGGTGACATCACCAAGTACCGAGGTATTCGCATTGAGCGGATAACTCAGCGCATAGGCACGCGTGCCAATAATTAAAGCTAAAAAAAATAGAAACTTACAAAATGATTGCATGGGGGAGCCTCACTCTCAGAGTAATTTAATAAAAATTAAATATAGTGCATATTGTTTCGTAAAGCCTACTTTAAGTTTTAGGAAACCCTTCTTTTGGCCTACCCATTGTGTGGCTGTCCTATAGTTATTTTTTGGACATCCACAATACTAAGGGCTACAAACATTCTATTAGATGGGTGTCTATTATATCGTTATCTATATGTTTTTATGTAATAAAATGGTAAAGTATCGCTTTAATTTTCAATGGAGTAGTAGTCTATGTTACGTCAGTATTCAATGGTACTTTTCTTCAGTTTTCTTATTAACTTCTCAGCCTGGGCAACTTCACTTGAATTAGCAAAGACCCCAACCTTTGTAGATACCAATGCCATATCACTTGAGCTCATTCCTCCACCTCCCCTAACTGATTCATTAGAGCAAAAGATGGATACTACCATTTTGATGTGGGAACAAAGTCGACGTACTTATTATGATACGCAAAGAGCATGGGGAAGTGTCACTTTGGATCCTAGTTATTTTAATGAAGCCTTGGGCGCCCGCTTTGAAGAGTCTCGTTTTCCTCAATTATTTAATATCATGCAAACAGTACTGGCTGATACTCGATTATATGTGGATGCATTTAAAGTACATTACAAACGCCCTCGTCCTTATCAAGCTAATCCTGATATAAAACCCATAATCCCGGTGGAAGAAAGTTATTCTTATCCTAGCGGTCATGGTACACGTGGAATGACCGCAGCATTAGTGCTTGCCGAATTATTCCCCGCACGTCGTGAAGCATTGATAAAGACCGGTGTCACGCTAGGCCAAGATCGTGTCATTGGCGGTGTGCATTACCCGAGTGATATTGAAGCGAGTGTCACATTGGCGCAAGCACTGGCCGCATCGATTGTTGCGAGCGATACCTTTAAAACACAGGTCAAAGCCGCGCAAGATGAAATTAACCGCATCTCACTGAGCCAAAAGTCCGAATAAAAAACTTATAAGACACCCATCTAATTGAGTATTACCTAAATTAGATGGGTGTCTATTATCTTTATTTCACTTTCTTTAATCTGGGATGGCATGACAATTTTTTTAGAAACCGAAAGATTAATCATTAAAAATCTAGAACTCTCAGATCTAGAAAATTTAATTACACTTCGCTCCGATCCAAAAGTCATGCAGTATGTAGGTAATGGCTTGATTCAATCGCGACAAGAGGTGGAAGTATTTTTAAAGTTTGCGCTTCAATATCAAGAAAAATATGGCTTTAGTTTTAACTGTGTTTTCGAAAAAGATACAGGTGCATTTGTAGGCCAAGCAGGGTTATTTCATAAAGGTTTTCAAGAAGAACAAGACGATATAGAAATTGCTTACCGTTTACAACAAAAATTCTGGGGCAAAGGCTATGCCACAGAATTAGTCAATGCATTAATTGTATGGGGATTTGAACATTTATCCGTTAAAAAATTAGTTGCATTTGTTTATCCTGGTAATACGCGTTCACAACATGTATTAGAAAAGGCCAAAATGCAGTGTATTGGCCTTGTAAACTACAAAGATAAAACCGTCTGGGGTTATGAGATTTACCCTATCAAATAACCTATTCTTTTTGGAAACAATAATTAAATATTTCAGTTCCGAAATATAAATTCAAGTGCACTTATACTATTCTTATTGCTTTTTACGGTTGCCCAACTTAGAAGAATAAAGAAGATTATGTTGAACACCCACTTCTACTTAGATTGACACGATGGCTGTCTATTATTTCTTTCCTGCATTCTATGATGCATT
>Ga0206861_1074_pt1 | contig 17223 bp, 13 predicted proteins | sample Alteio_BWOrgCont_45_FD_152617 | JGI IMG/M metagenome (GOLD analysis project Ga0206861, IMG submission 152617) | Enriched cells from forest soil in Barre Woods Harvard Forest LTER site, Petersham, Massachusetts, United States -... | ecosystem: Environmental > Terrestrial > Soil > Temperate forest >... | reverse complement strand
GTCACGCACCTTGCCGAGCTGCCGGAGCGCGGGTCTGTGACTCGCAGCCGCTTTGCCCAGCAGAATATGTTTAGATCAAGTGGTGGGGTCTCGGGAAAATCCGGGCGTTGCTGCGGCTCACAGAGCCGCGCTCCGAAACGCCGTGCGTCGCATAATGCTGCGCCCTCGATTACCATTCCCCGGTGGACTTTGAAACCAAACTCAACTAAAAATATCCGCATGCCTCATGCACTCACATTTTCCCACACAATCAGGGCAAAGCGTCTTTAAATGAAATGGTATGAACCTCGCGCCGCCGTGGCGGCAGGGCTGCTCGCTGCGGTGATGCTGGCTTGTTTGCTGCCCTTTTTGGGCAAGGCATTTCACATGGACGACCCACTGTTCATCTGGGCCGCCCGCCATATTCAATCTCATCCGCTCGATTTTTACGGGTTTAATGTGGACTGGTCATATCAGGAGCAGCCCATGGCTCGTGAAATGCAAAACCCGCCGTTGGCGGCCTACTACCTTGCAGTCGTTGGTTCCGCGCTTGGTTGGAGTGAACGCGCGCTTCATCTTGGTTTCCTCCTGCCGGCCATCGCCTTTGTCCTGGGAACTTATTGTCTGGCCCGACGCCTTTGCTCCCATCCTTTTGCAGCCGCCTTATCCGTCGTGGCCATGCCGGTCTTTTTGCTCTCGAGCACCAGTGTGATGTGCGACACGATGATGGCGGCGTTGTGGGTCTGGACGGTTCATTTCTGGCTTGCAGGACTTGACCCGGAACGTCCCTCACGGTTGTGGCTGGCGGCGGCATTGCTGGCGGCGTGCAGTCTCACCAAATATTTCGGCGTGGCCCTCATTCCCTTGCTAAGCGTCTATTCGGCGCTGCAACAGCCGCAAACCTGGCGGTGGCTAAAGTATTTTGCGTTGCCGGTTTTGATCCTGGCCGGCTACCAATGGATGACCGCCCGTCTTTATGGACAGGGATTGCTTTGGAACGCGGCCACCTATGTCACGACCTTGCGGGTGGAGGGTGGCTGGGGTTCAAAATTGCTGGAGACGCTCGCTTTCTGCGGCGGGTGCACATTCATTGGCTTGGCGGCACTGCCTCTGCTGTGGGGACGGAAGGGTGTGATTGTGGGCGTGTTCAGTGCTGGCGTGCTCGGATGTTTGATGATCGTGATGAAGCAATTGGGAGTGTTTTCTGTTAGCGAGGGTGGACATGTCAAATGGCTGTTCCTGGCACAGATGGCATTGTTCATTGTTGGCGGGCTGATTGTCCTGACGCTGGCGATATCCGACGCCATGCGTCACCGGACACCCGCCTCGGTCTTGCTGGCGCTCTGGCTGGCCGGTGGCTTGGTCTTTATCGGTGCAGTAAACTGGACTGTGTCCGGTCGCAACCTCCTGCCATTGGCCCCGGCGGTGGCTCTGTTGGTCATTCGCCATCTGGAGTCCAGCCCTGGCAGCGAACGCCCCGACCGCTTTCGCCATTGGTGGTGGCCGTTGGGAATTTCCCTTGCCGTCGCACTGATGGTGGCGCGCGCGGACTGGCATTGGGCAAATTCGGAACGGACCATCGCAGGCACAATGAAAGATCAACTTGCTTCGCGTTGCGACAGTATCGCGTTCGAGGGTCACTGGGGGTTTCATTATTACATGGAACAAATGGGCGCCAAGCCGCTCGCCCGGACACCGCTGCACCTGAACCATAACGAAGCGATTGTGCTGCCGATGGGCAATACGTGCCTTTTCGACCTGCCTTCCAATCTGGTCGAACCCCTGGCCAAAGTTGACGTGACGTCGTCGAAATGGATTTCCATCCAGAGTATCCTCGACGGTGCCGGCTATTACTCTGACGAATGGGGCCCAGCGCCTTTCATCTTCGGTCCGGCGACGGAGGAGTCTTACTGGGTGTTCCTTGTCAAGTAACTATAGCCGTTTACGTTTACATCGGCACAGTTGGGGCGCGGTGACTTGCCCGGCAACCGGAGCGCGGGTCTGTGACCCGCAGCCGCTTCGCTGATCAGATCAATTGATAGGTCTGGAAAAATCCGGACGTTGCTGCGGCTCACAGAGCCACGCTCCGAAAAGTGTCTCGGCGCATATTACTGTGTCTGTATTAAGATGATTTACTATATTGCATTGAACGCCGATTGGTTTAGTGTGAATCCGCCGTGAATTCCACGACCCACAGCTCACGCCAAACCATGGCGCCGACCCGGTTTTGGGAGCGTGGTTGGTTTTCAGGCGCAATACTGGTCGCGGCGATCCTGGCGGCTTATTGGCCGGTGAGCCGGGCCGGGTTCATTTGGGATGACGGCCTTTACATCACCACCGACCCGTTGTTATCCGCATCCGACGGATTGAGCCGGATTTGGTTTTCGTTCCAATCACCCAGCCAATACTTTCCAATGGTCTACACCGTGTTCCGCATCGAATATGCGGCCTGGGGACTCCACCCGGCCGGCTACCATTGGGTGAATGTTATCTTGCATGCGGCGGATGCGATGCTGCTGTGGCGATTGCTCCGGCAGTTGCGCGTGCCGGGGGCCTGGCTGGCGGCGGCTTTGTTTGGTTTGCACCCGGTCCAAGTCGAATCAGTCGCGTGGGTTTCGGAACTCAAGAACGTGATGTTATTATTCTTCTGCCTGCTTTCACTCTGCACCTGGGTCAACTATCTGGACGAGCGGCCGGGATGGTTCCGGCGATGGGATTGGGTGGCGCTGGCCTGCTATATTCTGGCGTTGTTAAGTAAAACGACGGCCTGCACCCTGCCGGCGGCACTCCTGCTGTTGTGCTGGTTCAAGGGAAAGGAGATCAATGGACGACGGCTGTTAGAAATGGTTCCGTTTCTTCTGGCGGGACTCGCCATGGGTTTCGTTTCCGTCTGGTGGGAAGCTAATTTGGGGGGGACGACGGGTACGACCTTCGCGCTGGGTTGGGTCACACGCCTGCTGATCGCCAGTCATGCCATCTGGTTTTACCTCGGCAAACTGGTTTGGCCGGCTCATTTGTTGGCCGTCTATCCGCGTTGGATCATCAATCCGTCTGATCCGCTGGCTTATGGCTGGCTGTTGGCCTGCGCGGCGACGGGCGGCGCGATTTATTATTTCGGCCGACTAAGCGTCACAACGGCGGTGTTGTTCTATGTGGCGACCCTGGCCCCGCTGCTGGGATTTTTTATGCTTTACACTTTTCGTTACACATATGTGGCGGATCATTGGCAATACGCAGCCAGCATCGGGCCTTTGGCGCTGGCGGCGGGTGGTTTGGCGATGCTGTTTAAGGCCGCGCCCGGCTGGATCAAGGCAGCCTTGTGTGTTCTGTTGTTGACGACGTTAGGAACGCTGACATATCGGCAAACCAAAATTTACGCCGACAGCGAAACACTTTGGCGCGCGACGCTGGCGGGCAATCCGCAAAGTTCAATCGCCCACCTTAACCTCGGTCTGGCGCTGGCGCAGCGCGGCGAGGTTATTCAGGCGCAGGCTCATTATGAGCAAGCCCTCGAAATAGATCCGGATTATGCCGAGGCGCATGAAGATCTGGGGGTGCTGCAATTGCAATCTGGAAAGACAGACCAGGCGCTGGAGCATTTCCGCCGAGCATTGGCGTTACGCCCGGATTTCGCCGATGCCTACAATGATTTGGGAACAACCTGGCTGCGAAAGGGACGGCCAGACTTGGCGGCGGACTTTTTGCGATGGAGCCTGGCTGTTTATCCTGATTCTGCGAGCGCGCACTTTAATTTGGGCAACATTCGCCAGCAGCAGCGGCGGAACCGGGAAGCCATGGCCCAATATCGCCGGGCGGTGGAATTAGATCCGGCCAACGTCGATGCCTGGAATAATCTTGGCGGACTGCTGATGGACGCTGGGCAGTTGGATGAAGCGGCCGCCTGCCTGAAAAAGGTGGCCGAGTTGAATCCGGAAACGCCCGGGGCGCATCTTAATTTCGGAACCGTGTTGCAAAAACAGGGACGGGATGACGCCGCTTTGGCGGAGTATGCCAGGGCGGCAGAACTTGGCCCGAACTTGTTTCAGGTGTGGAATAATCTGGCGTGGGTGTTGGCCAACCGCCGTCAGGTTTCCTTGCGGAATGGCCCAAAGGCGGTGGAATTTGCGCGCCAGGCCGACCAACTTTCCGGCGGGTCCAATGTGACCGTTCTCATTACTTTGGCCACCGCTTATGCCCAGGCCGGAGACTACAAGCAGGCGGCGACTGCGGCGCAACGCGCCGCCAGCGTTGCTGCCACGCAGGGCGATGACACATTGGCCGGTCAATTGCGCAAGCAAATGCAACTTTACGAGGCAGGCCCGCCGGTAAAATAGTTGGACTATGCAGTTGATGGAAGTTTGATGTGGTAGGGACAGCGCGCTGCGCTGTCCCTACCACAGACTTCCGGCAACGACATAATCCCACAAAATGGAATTGCCCGGAACCGCCCTGGGTAGACCGTTTGTTCTATTTTATTCCGTAGCGGTTTGAGTTAAAACTTCCGCATCCAAATCATGAAAGCCAAATTCAATGAATCATTCGCGCTATTTCTGTCATTGGCGCTTGTCACTGTTCTCACTTACGGCTGTTGCACCAAAAGATGTCATCATGCCACGCCGCCACCGGCCATGACCGAACTTCCGCCGCCGTTGCCCGCGCCCGCGTCGCAGGATGAAAAGATGGCGTGGTTCAAGGACGCAAAGTTTGGCCTGTTCATCCATTGGGGACTTTATTGTATTCCGGCGGGCGAGTGGGATGGCCAGCGTGTTCCCGGCATCGGCGAATGGATCATGCACAACGCGCCGATTCCGGTGACGGAATATGCGCAACTCGCGAAGCAATTTGACCCGGTGCGATTCAACGCCGAGCAATGGGTGCAAATGGCGCAAGCCGCCGGCATGAAATACATCGTCATCACGGCCAAACATCACGATGGTTTTGCGATGTATCATTCGTCGGTCAGTTCTTACAACATTTATGACGCGACCCCGTTTCATCGCGACCCGGTCCGTGAACTGGCGGAGGCGTGCGCGCGGCATGGGATGAAGTTTGGCTTTTATTATTCGCAGGCGCAGGACTGGCACGAGCCGGGCGGCATGGGCAATACCAATGATTTCGGGCCGGACGATCTGAAAGATTCGAGCGGCGCTTACGATCATTATTTACAGACGAAAGCCGAACCGCAGGTGGCGGAATTGCTGCAAAATTATGGTCCGGTCTGTTTGATCTGGTTTGACACGCCCCGCTTCATGACGAAAGAGCGCGGCCAGCAATTCGTGGATCTGGTTCATAAATATCAGCCCGCGTGCCTGATTGACGGACGACTTGGCACCTCGGGCGATTATACTTCCACCGGCGACAATACGATCCCGAACGAAGGCATCACGACGAATTATTGGGAAACGCCCGCGACGATCAATCACACCTGGGGTTTCCGCAAGGACGATACGGACTGGAAAGCGCCCGGCGACATTTTGTTCAAGCTCGTGGACATCGCGAGCAAGGGCGGAAATTATCTGCTCAATGTCGGCCCGACTTCGCTCGGCGTGGTGCCGGCGGTATGCCAGAGCAACCTGCTCACGGTTGGTCGCTGGCTTGCAGTCAACGGCGACGCGGTTTATGGCGCGGGCCGTTCGCCGTTTGGCGAGGAGTTCGGTGATTACAGCACGAAGCTGAAGGATAAAAACGGCAAGCCGGTTTATCTTGCGTTCACCGACTGGCGTTGCACGACGCGGCCCGGGAAACTTTATTTCACGGTGTTCAACATGCCACGCGATGGCTTTCCCTTGCCGGAGTTCAAAAATGAGATCAAAAAAACCTATTTCTTGAGCGACCCTGGCCAGACGGAAATTCCCGTCACCGTGACCAACGACGTCCGCGTGGTGCTGGCGCCGCGCAACGGGCCGAACGCGATGGCGAATGTCATCGTCGTGGAAATTGACGGCGATACAGTGGAACGCTGACCGGTTCCAAGGATTCAATCTATGAAACTCATCTCGCAAATTTTTCTGGCGCTGGCCTTGGGCGTTTCAATTTTCGCGCAACCGGCAGGTCCGCCGCTGACGCGCGCGGATTGGGGCGCGCCGTTCGTGGACGTTTCACACGCGGATGGCAAATGGATCATTACGGGCAGGCGACAGACGGTCACGCTGGATGAAAAAACCCTCGCGCTCGAAGTGAATGCGCAATCGGTCATTTGGAAGATGCCGGCGTCGCCCACTAACGACATGATCGTGAAAATCGGCGGCAAAGAATTGCCCGCGCATCTGACGGATGCGCGGAAAATTGCCATTGAGCCTTACGACACCGGATTCAAGACCGGCGTAAAAATCACCTTGAGCGATTGGCGTAAATCGGATTTGAAATTGTATCTCACGGTTTGTTTGCAAGGCGACAACGAGGAACTGGTCTTTGACACGGCGGCGCAGGAAGGTAAAACAGTTTTGCGCCAGCTTGATTGGCCGCCGGCGCTTGATGCGCGCGACGTGGATGACACGGTTTTGAGCAACAACAAAGGCAACCTGCTGCCGCGCCACTGGCCGAAGCCGTATTATCCGATTCGCTCGACGGACACCAATGGCATGGGCACGGCAAAAAAAAGCGATCACAGCATCATCCAGAGCCATGTCATCGAGGATTGGTCCATGTCCTGGTGGGGATTTGAAAAAGGCGGGTCCGCGATGATGGTCATCATCGAAACCCCGGACGACGCGGCGTATCAGTTCGATCATCCCGCCGGCGGCCCGACGGTCATCGGCCCGCGCTGGCTGCCAACGCTTGGCAGATTCGGCTATCTGCGGACGGCGCGGCTGTGTTTTTTTAAAGACGGGAATTATGTCACGCTCGCCAAACGCTATCGCCAGTATGTGATGGACACTGGCCTGTTCGTTTCGTTGAAGGAAAAAATCGCAAAAAAACCCATGCTCGCGGAGGTGATAGGAATCCCACAAACACGCGTCGGGATTCTGCATAATCAATCCACGAACAGCGACCGTTACAGTCCGGCGGATCATTATCAACTGTTCACCTTCGACGAGCGTGCGCAGCAGCTTCGTGATTTGAAGGCTGCGGGCATTGATAAAACGCTGGTTTATATTTCCGGCTGGGCGCATCTGGGTTACGACCGTCAGCATCCCGATTCCTTGCCGCCGCCGGAAGCCGCTGGTGGCTGGGACGGCATGAAACGCCTCGCCGACACCTGTCACGAACTCGGCTACCCGTTCATTTTTCACGATCAATATCGGGATTATTACACGGATGCGCCGTCGTATAATCCGGATTTTGCGATTCACGAGGAGACGACCAATCTGCCGGCGACGGCATTTGCCGGTTCGCGTTTCGGCGATTGGAAAGAAGGTCAGATCCCATTTATGCGGCATTGGGACGGTGGACCGCAAAGCTATTTGAACTCGCGTTTTCAGATCGGCCATCTGGAGAAAAATTATCAATTGTTTTTTGCGCATGGCATTCATCCCGATGGGATTTACATCGACGTGATCGGCTACATTCCGCCGGATCAGGATTTCAATCCCGAACATCCCACGACCCGCACTGAAGCCATGCGCGGTCAGGCCGACCTGATGAATTGGGCGGGCCACAATCTGGGCATCACGTCCACGGAAGCGGGCTCGGATTGGGTGATCCCATTTTCGGACATCGTCAATCAATCCGGCGGGTTAGGGCGGACGGTGCCGGTGCCGCTTTACCAGTTGGTTTATCACGATGCCGTTCTCGTTTCGTATGGTGAAGGGCGGCGCGGCGGACACAACCAGCTTTTGCTCGGCTGTTTATGCGCGGGCATTCCGGAATTGCCGGTGGATTTGAGCAGGGTGAGCAAAGATTCACTGACCCTGATGAAACAGATGGCCGCGTTGAACAAACGCGTCGGCTTGCTGGAAATGACCAACGATGAATTCCTGGATGCAAATCGTCGCAAGGAGCGGACGACTTTTGCCGACGGCACGACCGTGACGGTGGATTGGGATGTCGATACGGTGAAAATCGAGCCGGAGCTAAAATGACATCGGGGTTGTTCCAAGCCGGAACGATTCAATCAAATGGAATTTTAACCACGGATGGACACCGATGGACGCGGATAAAAAATGAAGGTCGCCGGGTGCCGGCTGGGTTCCCGGAAAGGGATTTGGCTCATGGGGATTTTTAGATGGCAACATCGGCAGACAGGGAAGTTTTTTAGTTGGGGCAAAGCGGCAGCTTTGCCCTGCCAGATGAGATGTTGGCAGGGCGGTTCGTTTCGTTCCGATGAGGGGTGCTTAATACTCTATTTGGCCGCGCTGTTGGTTCCATTGGCTCCAGCGGCCCAGAGGATGGAATTGCGCAGCAGGATTTTGTAGTTGTCATTGTCGAACAGGGTGGGATGGTGGCCCATCTGAATATATACGTTGCGGGCCTTCATTTTTTCATTGGTCCAGATGACGGGGTGGTCACCCATTTTGATGTCGGAAGATGGCTGGTACGAGGATTCATCCACGCTGGCCAGGACATGCACATTCGGCCGCGGATCCTTGTCCCATGTATACCATTCTTCTTCGTGGATCACAAACTTCGGCGGCAGTCCGGTGAAGCACGGGTGGGCGGCGTCCTCGACCACAACGGTGCCGGACACGCGCTTGGCAATGTAGTCCTTGAAGCGGATCCCGCCCATGAAATCAGAAAACCAGGGCCACATGGGATAGCCGTCAAATTCGCCCAGCAGAGAGGCGTGATGGAGGCCCACCCAGCCGCCCCGGCCCTGTTCAATATAGTCCTGAAAGGCGGTTTTGGCCTCGTCGCTCCAGCGGTACGGCGGATAATTGAGCTGGATGAACAACTGATATTTGGCGAGGAACGGTTTGGTGAACTGGGCCGGATTCGTAAACGTATCAAAGACAAAATCATCCCTTTTGGCTTCGGCTTTAAGCCAGATCATGGCGGCGGCGACAAAGGGTTCGTGTATGCCGCCACGCTCGGTAAGAACAATGGCGTGGAACCGTGGAGGGGTGGTTTGCGCATGAGTGGGCGACGCGGTGAGGGTCAGAACAGCCGCCGCCAAGGTGAGGGCGGTGAATGTGCGGGTCAGGGTTGTTTTCATAAGATTAAGAAGTGACCAATGCGACGCCATATCGCCATTACGAATGGCTGCGCGCTGATGGCTGTGGCCGAGACTCTACAATTTCCCGCCTTCAAGGCCACCCCTCTTTAGAGGGGGTGCGACGCTTGGAAAGTCAGGCAAACCAGCCATCCGGCTGGTCGCGAATGTGCGTTTTTGCCCAGTTATATTGGGTGTTTCGTGGAAATCGTTCAAACGGGGAGCGGGCAATTTTTCAATCGTACAGACACGTCGTCACTGAGGAGAATGCTTGCCGCCGCGCCGGCCTTCGCCATAGGCTGGCGCACCCATGCTAGGTTTCGCTGATTTCACACAATTTACCCGGTTGTTGCTGCCGTTTGTTTTTTGCGTTCCAACCGTTCAACACTTTGTTTTATCCCGGCCGCCTTCCGGATGTCGCGCCGCTGCCTGGGCTGAGAAATTATGAAACACAATTACCGCATCGTGGTGCTGGTCATGCTCGTGTTCGTCGTCGTCTCTTTCGTGACGAATCTCATGGATCCGATGGGCACCGATCTGCAAGCTTCGTTCCACTTGAATGAGACGCAGCTTGGTTACCTGTCTTTCGCCATGTTCATCGCCTATGCCGTCATGTCCCTGCCGGCGGGGTTGCTGGTGGAACGGTTTTCGGCCAAGGCCGTCCTCATCGCCGCGTTTCTGCTCTCCACGCTCGGCGCATTTGCGATTGCGGCCCACCCCAGTTTTGCCACCGCTCTTCCCGCCTTCTTCTTCATGGGCGTCGGCTTCGCCATGCTTCAGGTCGTGACCATTCCACTGCTGCGCGTCGCCGCGGGCGGGGAGCACATGGCTTTTTTAGGGAATATGTCCCAACTGATTTTCGCCCTGGGCTCCGCCGTGAGTCCCTATGCTTATGTTTATCTGGTCAATGGCCTGAAGCGCCCCGCTGCCTCCCGAAACATTTTCTTCAGCACCCTGTCGCAGATCGCACCGCCGGGCCTGCTCTGGGTTTCCCTCTATTGGGTGATCACCGTCATTCTGCTGGTGACGGTTCTGACCATTGCCATCATGCGCTGGCCGCGCCTGGAATTGACCGAGGATGAAAAAATTGGCTCCTTCAGCGTGGTCCTCGAGTTGCTCAAGCGCAAGACCGTCTGGCTCTATCTCATCGGGGTCATCTGTTATGTGGGAACGGAGCAGGGGGTGGCCACGAAGATCAAGGGCTTTCTCGTCAACTGCCATCACGTTGATCCCGACCTTGCGGACAAAGTCGCGGTCTCCGGCTTTTGGGGCGCGATGGCCATTGGTTGCGCCGTTGGCCTCGGGCTCCTCAAACTATTGGATTCCCGCACGGTACTGTGGGCGTTCTCCGCCGGTGGCGCGTTGACCCTCCTGCTTGCCTTGTTCACGTCGAGTGCCACCGTTGCCCTGTTCGCCCTCCCCATGCTGGGTTTCTGGTGTTCCGTCGGCTGCCCCATCGTCTTTGCCCTCGCCCTTAATTCCGTGGAGCGGCACCACGGCACTTTGACCGGCCTCCTGTGCACCGGCATTGTCGGCGGCGGATTTCTGCCGCCCATCATTGGGCACATCGCCGATTCGTTTGGCCCGCTGGGACTGCGCTACGGCCTGCTGGCCATCCTCGTCACCTGGGGTTATCTCTTCAGCATGGGACTGTGGGCGCGTCCGCTGGTTAACAATGTCACCATCGGGAGCCAGGCGAAAGCCGGCTTTCCGGCCGGTAATTCCGCTCATGTATAGTCTTGGCATAGATCAGGGCGGCACCAAAACCGTGGCCATTGTCGCCGGTGACGACGGCCGCATTCTCGGCCGGGGCTTCGGCGCGGGTGCCTGTCATTTTTTTGATGGCCTGCCCAAAGCCATGGCCGCCGTGGAAACCGCCGTCCAGCAGGCCTTGGCCCAGGCTGAGCTGGCTCCAGGCGATCTGCGCGCTGTCTCCGCCGGCATGGCTGGCGCCAACTGGCCGGAGGAAATCGCCGCCCTGGAGACGGGCCTGCGCAAGCTGCTGCCCGCGGAGGATGTCCGCGTGTGCAACGATTGCCTGATCGCCCTGCGCGGTGGGACCGCCAGCCCTTGTTGTGCCGTCATTTGCGCTGGGACCGGCCTCAACGTCGCCGTGCGCCTGACCACTGGCCCTCACTTCATCTACAACAATTACATCGAGGATATGGACCAGGGCGCCAAAGCGCTCGGAGCCCGTGCGTTGCGCGCCGTCTTCCTCTCTGAAATCGGCGTGCTGCCCCCCACCACCCTGACGGAAACCGCCCTCTCTTTCTTCGGGCTGGACTGCGTTGAACGCCTCCTGCTGGCCAGTCAGCGACAGCAGCTCAGCGAACCCATCCAGAACTTCAGCCCGCTCCTTTTTGCGGCGGCTGAAAAATCCGACCGTCTCGCGCTCGACATCCTTTACCAGTTTGCCCTTTCCGTCAGCCGCTATCCGATCGCCGCCATCGAAAAGTACGGAGCCAATCGTGCGGAGATGGACGTTGTCCTTTCCGGCGGCTTGTTCAAAACCAAAAGTACTTTGCTGCAAGAAACCATCGCGGCGGAAATTCATCGCGTCGCCCCCGCCGCCCGCATCATTGAGGCGGAATATGAACCCGTTGTTGGCGCCATGCTCCAGTTGCTGGACACTATGTATCAAGGTGCGATCCCACCTTCGGTCATGCAAAACTGCCGCGCCTCCGCCGGAAAAATGAACCTGCTGCGAGTCAAATCCAAATAATAAACGAATAGTTCGATGAGAATAACCATTGCAAAAAGCGAAGCGGAATTCTTCCAGCTTGGCGCCCGGCGCATCCTCGACCAGATGTTTCAAAAGCGGAATGCCGTCGTCGGGCTGGCGACCGGGCGCACCACCACCGGCATTCATGCCGCCGCTTGCGACATTTACCGGCAAAATCCCTTCGACGTCTCCGGCCTCACCGTCTTTGCCATGGATGAAGTCACCAACATATCGCGGGAGTTTTCCGGGAGCTGCTACGACATGATCCTCCGTCAAATCGTCCGGCCATTGGGTATTCCACTGGAGAATTTCATCATGCCGCCCACCCGTTCCGATGATTTTGCCGCCGAAGCCCGGCTCTTCGAGCAGCGGATCGCCGAACGCGGTGGCGTTGATTTGCAATTTTTAGGCATCGGCGAAAACGGCCATCTTGGCTTCAACCAGCCGGGCACGCCCTTTGAAAGCACCTGCTGGCATTCGCGCATGGACAGCGAACTGGAGGCGAGGCTCCGGCGTGAAAGCCAGTCGCCCGATCATGTTTTCCTGGGCGGCCTCACCCTTGGCATCAAAAACATCATGCACAGCCGGAAAATCGTCCTGGCCGCCAACGGTTCCCGCAAAGCTGGCATTGTCGCCGCCGCGCTCACCAACCCGGTCACCCCGGACGTGCCCGCCTCCGTGCTCCAGCTTCACCCAGATTGTGAATTTATCCTCGACTCCGCCGCTGCGGAATGTCTGCCCGGTGGCGCTTTTCCAACTGAATTGTTCCGGCCAAGCAAAAGTTGACGATGGGATTTATTCGCCAATCTTGCTGACTCCGCATAATTTATCTTCGTGATTCGCAAATGGCTTTTCCGCACGACCATCCTCACCATGCTTTTGGTGACGCTGGTTGCCGTGCTTGCCTGTTACAATCCTGAAAAATTTCTGTGCGTCGACAGTGGCAACGTGACGGCGGACGTGATCATTGTTCCCGGTGGCGGTTCGCATGAGCGTCCGTTGCGCGCCGCCGAACTGTTCAAGCAGCACGCCGCGCCGCGCATCATCCTCACCGGCGCGGGCGATGATGAGATCAACCGGCAGCTTTTGATCAAGGCCGGAGTCCCGGCCACGGCGATCCAGGTGGAGAACAAATCCACGACGACGCGCGAGAACGCGGAGTTCACCATCAAATTATTGCGCACGGGAAAAGTGCGCCGCGCGATTCTTGTCACGTCCTGGTATCACTCGCGTCGCGCGCTGAAAACTTTCGAGCATTATGCACCGGAGCTGGCATTTTATTCACGCCCGTCATATTACGCTTTTGCCCGCGAAGACTGGAAAAAACTGGGCATTAACCGGCGGATGCGGTTTGAGTTTTTGAAATTGCCCGGCTACTGGATCCGCTACGACGTAAATCCTTTCTGAAAAAACTTGCTCTGCGCGGGCAGGGCGGGCATATTGACCAACCTTGATCGCGGGGTGGAGCAGCCCGGTAGCTCGTCAGGCTCATAACCTGAAGGTCCTAGGTTCAAATCCTAGCCCCGCAACCAATTTTTCCAATGAAAACGGGGGTGGTTCTGATTTTTGCACAAATCTTGCACAGAATCCACCTCGTTCCGCTGACAAGCGCGTGAGATTCCCCGTCACCATCCGACACCGCACCAGCACGGCGAAAATCTACGCGCCGGGTGGGAAGTTCAAATACTATCGCGTTGCCTACACTACGGCGGGCAAACGGCGGATGCAAACCTTCGCCACCTATTCCGCCGCCAAAGTCGCTGCCGAGCGCATTGTGCGTGACGCGGCCAACGGTTCGCAAGCCGCCGCGTTTTCCGCCAGCCAGTCCCGCGACGCGCTCGCCGCGTTGCAAAGCCTCGAATCCTTCCGGCAATCCACAGGCCGCGCCGTTTCGCTGCTGGCCGCTGTCCGCGAGTTTGTCGAGGCCGCTGGTAAACTTCATGGCCGCAGTCTGGACGAAGCCGTTACCGGCTACCTTCGGAAATGTTTAAGGGGACTGAAACGAACGAAACGAAGTGCGCCCACAATTCAAATGTTCCATCGCTCTCATTCTCAACACTCAACGAACAATCAGGATGTTTAATGGCTTCGTCCTGAAACCAACGCAGAAATTTTGGACGATGTTTTTTGGATATTTCCGGCTTGAAGTCAGAAACGGGAATTGTGTTATGCTTGACTCGGTATCGCGGTGCAAAATTTGCGTTCATGGCCTCACGCCGCTGCGAGTTGCAATGCCGCCAGCGGTTCAACATCGCGTTCAATGACACGCGCCTTGTCGTGACGTGCCAGCCGCAAGTCATAGTCAGCCTGTAACCCCGCCCACAATTCCGCCGTCGTGTTGAAGAACCGCGCCAGCCGCAACGCCGTGTCCGCCGTGATGCCGCGCTTCTCCAAGACAATCTCGTTGATCCGGCGCGGCGGCACGCCCAAAGCCCGCGCCAGCGCGTTTTGTGAAAGGCCGTGCGGCGTCATAAACTCCTCGCGGAGAATTTCGCCCGGATGAATCGGTGCAAGTTTGTTCGTTTTCATAATCAGTGATAATCCACAATTTCCACATCCAGCGCATCTTCGCCCTGCCAGCGGAAACATACGCGCCACTGGTCATTGATACGGATGCTATGCTGCCCTTTGCGGTCATCCTTCAACGCTTCCAAGTGGTTGCCATACGGCACGCGCAAATCATTCAGGCTGCGCGCTTGGTGCAGCACCAGCAATTTTCGCCTCGCCACACGCTGAATCTGCGTCGGCAACCGCCGCGACGATTCATCGTTGAACAGCTTTTCAGTTTCATAGCAGGCAAAGCCGCGTATCATCTGCGACAACTATAACGCTCTGCGTCATGCATTGTCAAGAATGGCGTTTCGGTTAAGGGCGGGAATCCTCCGCGAATGGCTGGTGTGAATGACGCTTACGAATAGAGGTGCTCGGCGTGCTTTCAATTACCCACAAGTTTTGCTGCCCAACAGGAAGCCCAAGTGGATGTCGTTGAGTTTCGACATGCCTCGCCATATGACCATGTTTCCCGGTGGCGGATCAGAGGCGCGGTTGAGATAGCCACCGAGTCTGGCGATTTTTATTATGTAGTCTGAGATGGTGGCCTTGCTACGTGTGAGAGCCGGCTTCGGTTTGACCAACTCATCCAGCAGGAATATTTCCGTTGTGTCCAGGGCGATGGCTGGCGGCAGGTCCGGTTCGGCACGCTGGAGCATGGTTAGCCAGAAAACCCTCCACCCGATGATGCAAAAGATGGAGATCAGGTTCACCAGCCTTTCTGAACTCCGCAGTTTGGATTCCTCAGCCTTGCAGCCGGATTTGAGGATCTTGTGGAACACCTCGATCTTCCACCGCAGCGCATACCAGTTCAGCTTCTCAATGGCCGACTTGAGTGATTTCACCGGCAGGTTGGTGATCAGTTTCCACGCGATTTTGTCACGCCCACGGGGTGTTCCGCGTTCCAGGGCATGGATCACGGTTAAGGTCAGGTCGGCGTAGTCCTTCCATTTCCCCACAGGTGGCAGCACCTGCAACTGCTCATACTTGATGTCCAATTCCGCCTCATAAGACTCTCCCAGCTTGTTTCTACCCTGAATGCGGTGGCGTCCCTGGATCGGGGCTTTCTTCATTTGAGCAGCAACGGTAGTGCCTGCATCCTGAGCCAGCCGGTCAACACAGGTGCGAATCAGGAAGTTGGTGCCCAGTTCGTCCGCCAGGCAGAACAACTCAAAGATGTCGCTCTCCCGGTCTCCGATATGCACACAGTCACGGGGATGACTGGTAAGCGCCGTGGATTGACGCAGGTTTTCCAGCCAGCGGATGCTCTCCTTTTCCGCAATCGGCACCCGGGTCGGGTTGATCTTCTTTTTCAGGGCATTGCACCCTTTGAACTGTTTGCGGGTCCAAAACTTGATGGCCGCCAGTCCAAGGGGCAGGCCATCCGGTGTGATGGCCAGACTGCTGTGCATCAGAATGCCACGCACCGTAATATGTTTCAGGCGTCCATCCTTATCCTTGCCGCAAGCAGGCCGGCCAAGGAGTCCGATCTGGGAATCCTGATCCCGCTGAAAGGAGAACTCGCAGGTGTCATGGAGCATCAGAATCTTTTGGCCGGCTTGAGACAGGCGGTCACGCGTGGCTTGGAAATGACCCGCCATGATCTGCGCCTCGCTCACCTCCACATTGGAGAAAAAGCGATAAGCCGCCTTGGTGTTGGCCCAGTCCTGACAAGCATAAGGCACACTTTCGCCGATGCCATCGGTCATCATCCCCAGCAGTTTACTGAACCGCCGGGCCAGCCGCACATCTTTAAAATTGCAACCGCCCACTTCCTGCTCAATCCAAGCCTTGTCGGGCATGGCTTGGGCGGCCATCTCTGTCTGGGTGGTGGCGGCTAGCTTGATGCGCATCCCAAGTTTCATCACAGATGGCCATGCCGGGAAAGCTAATTCCCACAGAACCAGCCATTTGCACGACGGAGACTTGTGGGTAATTGAAAGGCTCGACGTGACGCTTACGATGGTCGGTCTTTTCGTAAAAATTCAAATGCTCCACTAATAACAATCTGCCGTTGCGACTTGGTAAGCACCGAGAGTTCGGGAACTTGAGTTATCGTGAAGTAAAAGTTCATAGTTTATTGTTTCAAAATGTTCATGGCCAACCTGGATTTGGACCAGAATAAGGCGGTCCGCCTAGTCCAGTCAATGTGTCAATATCAAGAACCGACCCTTTTATGAACATTATCAAGATAAGCACTTATCCAAGTGTTGTTGAAACGCCCACTAACAGCATTCGCTATTTTTATACCTTTTTCAGATTTAATCAGAATCAAGGCTGTTAGTATGCTTGTTAAATATTGGTGCTCCAGAAGATTTTTATTTGGAGACGATTGTAGCTCCTCCAACCTAACGTCATTAAAATTATTTTCTAATAGTTCCAACAAATGACCCTCCGCCTGAAAAATATTAAGGCTTCCAATCAACTTTATAGATCGTATATTGATCTCTTCAAAACCTTGTTGCGCTATACTTAATAGACCTTTTATAGTCGCGTCTTTGACTTCTGCGTCAGAATCGAATTTTAATATCAGTTTTTGAAACTCGCCGATATGAGCAGAGTCCATATGTATTACAAGACTTGTAGACAAATCGTTACTCATATATTTAGGCGCCAACTGGTGCAAGAATAATAGCACATGTCCAAACGAGAACTCCGCCGACAAAAGTCCAAGCGCATTCCTTTACTACCTTTGGAGGTAAAGGAGGTATTATTGGGCATGACGGTGATTTATCCGGCGGTGGCGGCGGATCACATGGCGGACAACCTTCGGAATTTAGCGCAGCAGCGGCCCCAGCCAACATGGCTGGGGCAGATACTCCTATTATAGGATCGCTTAACATAAGCGGTCCAAAATGCTATTTCATTACAGAGTCCAGCACAA